>Ga0207991_1000001_pt1 | contig 234476 bp, 205 predicted proteins | sample ETN07SmetaG_FD_185786 | JGI IMG/M metagenome (GOLD analysis project Ga0207991, IMG submission 185786) | Marine microbial and viral communities from oxygen minimum zone, Eastern Pacific Ocean - ETNP2014F14-07SV275 (SPAdes) (version 2) | ecosystem: Environmental > Aquatic > Marine > Oceanic ...
GACCCGGCTCGACCAGCACCCGCACCACACTGCCGTTCATCGGCGCGCTCAAACCGCCGTGGCCGTGCTGCCGGGCCTCTACCTCGCTGATCGGGTCAACCTGCGTGACCCGTTGCAGCTGCCCGTTCCACTCGACAAACAGCCACTGACCGCGGCGTTGCACGGCGTGGCGACGCCCCTCAACCAGCAGCTGATCGCCCTGCAGGCTGACGCCGGCAGCGGGCAGGGCACGGGCCTCGGTCTCGCCACAGCGCAGATGCAGGCGCTGCTCGCCGGTCAGTCCGAGGCGCAGCCCTGAGGCGCTGGCCCAGGGGCTGTGCGGGTCATCAGCGCGCCTGGCCGCGGGCTGGGTCAGCAACCAGGCGCGGGCCGCCAGCCCCCAGAAGGCGTCGGGCAGCGGGGCCGGTGCAGGCAACAGAACGTCGGTATGACGCGCGATAAAACCGGTATCCAGCTCGGCGGCGGCAAAGGCCGGATGCGCCAGCACCCGACGCAGGAAGACGAGATTGCTGTGCAGCCCGCCCAGCTGCTGCTCGGCCAGCATTGCCAGCAGACGGCGGCGGGCAGTTTCCCGGTCCTCGCCCCAGGCGATCAGCTTGCTCAGCATCGGGTCATAGAACGGCGAGACGCGGTCACCTTCGACCACCCCGCTGTCGACCCGCCGCCCAACGCCCGCAGCAGGTTCGCGGTACAGCGTCAGCTCGCCGCTGGCGGGCAGAAAGTCCTGTTCCGGGTCTTCGGCGTAGAGCCGCACTTCAATCGCGTGGCCGCGCAGCACGATCTGCTCCTGCGTCAGCGGCAGTGGCTGCTCTTGAGCCACGCGCAGCTGCCAGGCGACCAGATCCTGCCCGGTAATCAGCTCGGTCACCGGGTGCTCTACCTGCAGACGGGTGTTCATCTCCATAAAGAAGAAGTCGCCACGGGCGTCGAGCAGAAACTCCACGGTCCCGGCGCCCACGTAGCCAATGGCGCGCGCCGCGGTGACCGCCGCCTCGCCCATGGCGCGGCGCAGCTCGGGCGACAGGCCCGGTGCCGGGGCTTCTTCCACCACCTTCTGGTGGCGACGCTGGATTGAGCAGTCGCGCTCGGCCAGATACACCGCGTTGCCGTACTGATCGGCAAACACCTGAATCTCGACGTGGCGCGGCTGCAGCACGTATTTCTCGACCAGCATGCGCGCATCGCCAAAGGCCGCCTGCGCTTCACGCTGGGCGGAGGACAGCGCCTCGCTCAGCTCCGCTTCCGATTCGACCACCTTCATGCCCTTGCCGCCGCCGCCAGCCGCTGCCTTGAGCAGCACCGGATAGCCAATCTTGGCGGCCTCGGCACGGAAGGTCTCCAGCGCCTGATCGGCGCCGTGATACCCGGGCACCAGCGGCACCCCGGCGGTTTCCATCAGCGCCTTGGCCGCCGACTTGCTGCCCATGGCGTCAATCGCGCTGGCCGGCGGGCCGACAAAGATCAGCCCGGCGGCGGCCACCGCACGGGCAAACTCGGCGTTCTCGGAGAGAAAACCGTAACCCGGGTGAATGGCATTGGCGCCGGCGGCTTTGGCCGCGGCGATGATCGCCTCGACCTTGAGGTAACTGTCACTCGGGCGGGCGCCACCGAGGTTGACCGCCTGATCGGCGCTGCGCACGTGCAGGGCGTCGCGGTCGGTATCGCTGTGCACCGCCACGGTAGCGATACCCAGCTCGCGCGCGGTGCGCATGATGCGGCAGGCAATTTCGCCGCGGTTGGCAATCAGTAGGGAATCAATCATGGCTAGCGCACCAGTCGGGTTGGCGTTTTTCCAGGAAGGCCGACAGGCCCTCCTGACCTTCGGGGCTGATCCGCACCCGGGCAATCGCTGCCTCGGTGTAGCGGCGCAGCGGCGTGCTCATGGCACCCAGCCCGACCTCCTGCAACAGCGCCTTGGTGGCCATCATCGCCTGCGGGCCGTTCAGCAGCAGGTTGGCGACCCACTGATCGAGCGCCGCCTCCAGCCCGGCCGCCGGATAACACTCGGCCAGCAGCCCCAGCTCGCGGGCGCGCAGCCCGTCAAAGCGCTCGGCGGTCAACGCGTAGCGGCGGGTGGCGCGAGCGCCGATGGCCTGGGTGACGTACGGGCTGATCACCGCCGGCAGCAGACCGATGCGCACCTCCGACAGGCTGAACAGCGCGTCGTCCGCGCCAATCGCCATATCGCAGCAGCTGATCAGCCCAAGCGCGCCACCAAAGGCCGCGCCCTGTACCACCGCCAGCGTCGGCACCTTGAGCTGCGCCAGCGAGGCCATCAGCTGGGCCAGCTCGCGCGCGTCATCCAGATTGGCGTTGTAATCCAGCGCCGCGCAATCGCGCATCCAGGCCAGATCGGCACCGGCAGAGAAGTGCTTGCCACGCCCCCGCAACAGCATAAAGCGCACCGCCGGGTTAGCCGCCACCGCATCCAGGGCGTCCAGCAGCTCGCGGATCATCTGCGCGTTGAAGGCGTTGTTTTTCTCCGGCCGGTTTAGCCATAGGGTGGCTACGCCTTTTTCGGTGAATTCGAGTTCGATGGTTTGGTAATCGCTCATTTTGTTCTTCTCGATGGGCGCCTGGTTATACACGGCGACTTATTTCTGTGCGGCGGCTGGGCTGGAAGCCTGAAGCTAGAAGCTGGAAGCAGCTCGTGCAGCGGTTGAGCTACACGTCGGTTTACGACTCCGATGCATGCCAAAACACCTAACGCCCACATAACGCGGACTACTTCCAGCTTCTAGCTTCAGGCTTCCAGCTGGCGCGCTCCGCGCGCCGCTACATCCGAAACACCCCAAACCGCGTCGCCTCAATCGGTGCGTTGAGGGCCGCCGATATCGCCAACCCCAGCACATCCCTCGTCTGCGCCGGGTCGATTACGCCGTCATCCCACAGGCGGGCGCTGGCGTAGTAGGGGTGGCCCTGGCGTTCGTACTGATCGAGGATCGGCCGGCGCAGGGCTTCGGCCTGCTCGGCGCTGAACTGCTCGCCATTGCGCTCGGCCTGCTCCTGCTTGACCTGCACCAGCACGCCCGCGGCCTGTTCGGCGCCCATCACCGAGATGCGCGCATTCGGCCACATCCACAGAAAGCGCGGATCGTAGGCGCGGCCACACATGCCGTAGTTTCCGGCGCCAAAGCTGCCGCCGATAATCACCGTGAACTTGGGCACCCGGGCGCAGGCCACCGCGGTAACCAGCTTGGCGCCGTGCTTGGCGATGCCGCCTTCCTCGTACTTCTTGCCGACCATAAAGCCGGTGATGTTCTGCAGGAACAGCAGCGGAATGCCGCGCTGGCAGGCCAGTTCGATAAAGTGCGCGCCCTTCTGCGCGGCCTCGGAAAACAGGATGCCGTTGTTGGCCAGAATCGCCACCGGATAGCCGTGCAGATGCGCAAAACCGCACACCAGCGTGGTGCCGAACAGCGCCTTGAATTCATCGAACGCGCTGTCGTCGACCAGCCGCGCAATCACCTCGCGCACGTCGAACGGCTGCTTGCGGTCGGCCGGAATCACCCCGTACAGCTCTTCCACCGGATAGCGCGGCGGCAGCACCGGGCAGCAGTTCAGCTCACCCTGCTTGTGCCAGTTCAGATTGGCAATGCAGCGGCGGGCGAGGGCCAGGGCGTGTTCGTCGTTCTCGGCGTAATGGTCGGCCACGCCCGAGGTGCGGCAATGCACATCCGCGCCGCCCAGTGCCTCGGCGCTGACCACCTCACCCGTCGCCGCCTTCACCAGCGGCGGCCCGGCGAGGAAGATGGTCGCCTGTTCGCGCACCATGATGGTCTCGTCGGCCATCGCCGGCACATAGGCACCACCGGCGGTGCAGGAGCCCATCACCACAGCAATCTGCGGAATGCCCGCCGCGCTCATATTGGCCTGATTGAAGAAGATCCGCCCGAAGTGCTCACGGTCCGGAAACACCTCGTCCTGGCGTGGCAGGTTGGCGCCGCCCGAATCAACCAGATAGACGCAGGGCAGACGGTTCTCGCGGGCGATGGTCTGCGCCCGCAGGTGCTTCTTCACGCTCAGCGGATAGTAGGAACCACCCTTCACCGTGGCGTCATTGGCGATGATCATGCACTCAACGCCCTCGACCCGGCCGATACCGGCAATCACCCCGGCGGCCGGAACCGACTCACCATAGACCTCATGGGCGGCCAGCTGGCCGATCTCCAGAAAGGCCGAACCGGGGTCGAGCAGCGCATCCACCCGCTGACGCGGCAACAGCTTGCCCCGCGCCAAATGCCGCGCATTCGCCACCTCGCCACCGCCCTCGGCGATGCCTGCCAGCAGGCTTTGCAGCTCGCTGACCAGAGAGCGCATGGCCTTCGCGTTGGCCGCGTATTCCGGTGAGGTGGGGGTGATTTGGGTTTGTAGGGTCGTCATTGCATGACTCCCGAGCTTGAAGCTTGAGGCTGGAAGCTGGAAGTAGCCCGGCGGTACTGCAGAGGTTGCGCAATAAGCGAAAGGATCGACCAGGCCAAGGCGAATCCCGAGCTGGCATCAGAAATCAGAGCCCGCTCCGGTCTGCATCCAGCTTCCAGCTTCCGACTTCCAGCTTGTTCAACGCGTTTCATTAAACAACTCCCGTCCAATCAACATCCGTCGAATCTCGCTGGTGCCGGCGCCAATCTCGTACAGCTTGGCGTCGCGCAGCAGGCGGCCGGTGGGGTAGTCGTTGATGTAACCGTTGCCGCCGAGAATCTGGATCGCGTCCAGCGCCATCTGGGTAGCGGCCTCGGCGGTGTAGAGAATCACCCCGGCAGCGTCCTTGCGGGTGGTCTCGCCACGGTCGCAGGCCTGCGCCACGGCGTAGAGGTAAGCGCGGCTGGCGTTGAGCTGGGTATACATGTCGGCCACCTTGCCCTGGATCAGCTGGAACTCACCGATGCTCTGGCCGAACTGCTGACGGTCGTGGATATAGGGCACCACCACGTCCATGCAGCTCTGCATGATCCCGGTCGGGCCGCCGGAGAGCACCACGCGCTCGTAATCCAGCCCGCTCATCAGCACCTTCACGCCGCCGTTGTACTGGCCGAGGATGTTCTCGACCGGCACCTCGACGTTGTCGAACACCAGCTCACAGGTGTTCGAGCCGCGCATGCCCAGCTTGTCCAACTTGGGGCTGCGGGAGAAGCCGGCCCAATCGCGTTCAACGATAAAGGCGGTGATGCCGTGCGGCCCTTTTTCCGGCTCAGTCTTGGCGTAAATGACGTAAACGTGCGCGTCCGGGCCATTAGTGATCCACATCTTGCTGCCATTGAGCACGAAGTGGTCACCACGGCGTTCGGCGCGCAACTTCATGCTGACCACATCGGAGCCCGCGTTCGGCTCACTCATCGCCAGCGCCCCAATATGCTCGCCGCTGATCAGCCTGGGCAGGTATTTTGCCTTCTGCTCCGGCGTGCCGTTGCGGTTGATCTGGTTCACACAGAGGTTGGAATGCGCCCCGTAGGACAGCCCCACCGACGCCGATCCACGGCTGATCTCCTCCATCGCCACCACATGCGCCAGATACCCCAACCCCGAGCCGCCGTACTCCTCAGGCACGGTAATGCCCAGCAGCCCCATGCCACCAAAGCGCCGCCACATGTCCTGCGGAAACTGATTCTCCCGGTCGATCTCCGCCGCCCGCGGCGCCAGCTCGGCATCAACCAGATTGCGGGTCTGCTCGCGCAGCATGTCGATGGTCTCGCCAAGACCGAAGTTCAGCGATGGGTAATGCATGGGGTCACCTGTGTTTATTGTTGTTGGTGCATCAGTGTTGTTTTTCAGGGCAGGCCACGCCCGTGATGGTCAGCGCCCAGCCAGCTCCATATGCAATAGCGGATAGGGCTTGCCCTGCCCATCGACCGGCGAGCGGCTGACCACCGCAAAGCCAACGTGCTGATAAAAGCCCAACGCCTGCACGTTCTGTTCGTTCACATCCACCTTGGTGGCGCCCTGATGTTCAATCGCGTACGTGGTCAAACGCGCGCCCACGCCTTGCCCTCGAGCCTGGGGGGCGATAAACAGCATCTCGATATTGCCATCGCTGACGCCGCAAAAGCCTAGCACCTCGCCATCGCTGCCCTTGGCGACACGCAGATCCACCGCAGCAAAATACTGCTCCAGAATCAGCGGCTTCAGCTCCAGCAGATCAGCCTCGGCCAAAAAGTCATGGGTAGCGCGCACCGACGCCTCCCAGATGGTTAGGAGTTGCGGATACTGCGATTGATCGACGGTTTCTATATGCATGATTCACTCAAAAAGGGGGGGGGCGGTTGGCGTTAATTCGTCTGCTCCAGCGCCGTTCGACAGCGCTCCTCCGCGGTATCCAGCTCGATCTGCATCTGCTCGATATCCAGCAACTGCTGCGCCAACTGCGCACGGCGTTGGGTGATCTTGTCCAGAAAGGTTTCCAGCTGCTTGCGATTGCCGTGGCCCGGGTCGTACAACTCAATCAACTCCTTGCACTCCGCCAACGAAAAGCCAATGCGCTTACCCCGCAGAATCAGCTTGAGAATCACCTTGTCCCGAGGGCTATAAACCCGCTCCTGCCCACGACGCTCGGGGCTGAGCATGTTCTGCTCCTCATAAAAACGAATCGCCCGCGTGGTGATATCCAGCTCACGGGCGAGGTCGGAAATGCTGTAGGTCTGGGTCATGGAGCAGCGGCTTGGGTTGCTTTACGTTAACGTAAAGGTAAGCTGATGGACGCTGGGGCGTCAAGCTGCAAGCTGCAAGCTGCAAGCTGCAAGCTGCAAGCTGCAAGCTGCAAGCTGCAAGTGATCAGCTTTATCTGCGGGCGAGAGAGTCAATATCTGGATTGCAACGAATACTGCCCCACTCACATCTACAAATAGAGGAGGACGAGACAGCCGCGATGTCGGACGCGGCGCTCAAGGGAAAAGTGACAAAAGGCTCAGTGCCAATCACCGAGTATGCGGCTTTTCGTGACCACCGAACGGGGCCGACATCAAGTAAGTTTGGAAACTGCGTAACGCCTGAGTTCAGCGGCATTTGAGGCGACGCCTGTTTTGCGGCAGAAAAAACAGGCGCCGGGTCAAATGTCCGCTGCAACGATTTGTTATGTTTACCGGGCATTGAACACTGGGCCAAGGAATTGATGGAGATCTTCCACCGCCGTCGCATATCTGTGCTCTGTATACGCGCTATAGAGCTTTCGCCTAATTTGTACCGTATCTATCCCTGTGGCGGCCTCGACCTGCTCAACTAGATAATTGGTACGCCGCTTGGCTTGTTCCCTAGGATTTGCACTCGTTCTTAAAAGGTAATCCTGCGTTTGAATCAATCTCCCAAAGTTCACGGCGTGGCCTGCGAAGCTTGCACGAAGCTGGGCCTGCATCTGTCCACCTTCGATCATGGTTGTGAGTCCGCACTCCGGAGTGCAAGGCAAATAGCTGAGGTGTCCGTGAGCGCGATTGAACAGATTTAACAACTGCTGATTACCTGAACGGCGGGCTTCGGCCAAAGACTCAGTTTGAACGTCTTGGTCCAATACCGCATGCCGGCGTACATGAGCAGGAAATATTTGCGAGGATGCATTGAGGAACTCAAGAACCTGAACAAAACCGCCCACAGGAACAATCTTAAAAAGTGGCTGGTAGCGAATCTCTAGATTCGCCACCTGAAGGTATCTTTGAACTATTTGTTCCAAGAGAATCTTGGCCTGTTTGTCTTCGACAAAAAAGACAAAATCCACATTCAATTCGTCATCAAAGGCAACTTCACCCAGAATCTGTGCGGGATATGGCTTTTGCGTGACCTGAATCTCACCTCCTTGTGCCTCAGAAAGATGAATCAGCTGGGAACGCTTAGCTGATTTGATTATTGATGCAGAGTGCGTTGAAAAAACTACCGTCAATCGCCTCGCCTGCGCGACCCCATTTAGAGCTTCTAAGAGCCTAATTTGGGCTTGTGGGTGCAGCGCCATCTCGATTTCATCAATCAGAATCAAACTGCCGTTTCGCACCTTGGACAGCCTCTGCGCAAGCCTCAGCACGCAGAGCTCCCCCAAGCTGAAGCTCTTCTCTGAATAGTAATGCCAAGGCGCCCGAGCATGAGCTCGATATGGAATCAGATATGCCTGATTTCCAGTTCCTCGCCGCGTATTGAGATACTTCAATTCACTCCATTTATCGTCATCCAACACTTCGCAAATGAAATCCTTCAGACCTTGCCCCGCATCCCGAAATCGGTTGTGGCTAATCTCATCGGCGAACGGTTCAATGCGATCCGAGTTGGCTTCAAGATACTCAATTGACGGATATGGGAAGTCATCAAAGATGATTGCATTAGATCGAGGCGTTGCTCGCCACCTCTGTCCACCGTACCGATACGTCACAGATCGGTTGTTTATCTCGTAGGTCACCGACGCGTTCTCGTATAAATCAACCCGGTGCGCCATTGGGCTGGTCTGATAGTAGCGTTGAAAAGCGTACGAGCTCCGGATTCGAAGCAATGCCGCCAGCAGCGTTGATTTGCCTGTCCCATTTCTCCCAGTTAACACCCACACGCCAGCAGGAGGTACTGAGAACTCAAGAAGGCCGATGCCTTTAATGTTTTCGAGTCGAAGCTTCATTTTTCGGGGTAACCATAACAGTGATTAGATCGCACTAACTTTAATACGCGGCATAACGCCGGATGAGGCGATCTAATATTTTCTTATATTTCAATGGATTAGCGGCCATCGCGCACGAGTGCTGAACGTTAAACCGCACGAGGCTTAACGCTCCACTGATCGACGGCAGTGGCTTGCACGCAGGTGACGGTGCTGTCGGGTAATCGAGGTGAAATGAGTCGGGTCTATGTAGCATCCATGCCTCCTGACGGGGCCGCGAGAAGTGCGGTGATTTGATAGTGCTACTACACGCGTCGTTTGCCAACCCTGAATTAGGCTAAAGATTAGGTGAAGTAGCGCGGCCTTGGCGCGCAAATACGGACGTGGCGAATGCACGGACCCAAGTCCCGTTTACGCGGGCGAGTAGCGCAGATTTATCGGGAATAAGAGTCATAGGTTGTCTGAGGAGCGCAGCGACGAGTTTTATGACTCCCCGATAAATCGAGCAACGCAGCGAACCCGAAGGGCCGCGTAGTCGGGTGCCCGGGGGGATCGCCAAGGGGGGCCGGGCAAGCGGCCCCCTTTGGCTCGCCGGGAAGGCGAAAGGCGAATTATCAGACAGCGCCGAAGTTGCCACGGAGCCCCATGGATCCTCGCCTTCGCGAGGATGACGCGGTGATAGGGACAGCGAACCTGGGCTATCCGAGCGCAGGTGTCGGATTAACCCCGTTGCCTAAACACCAACCCCAGCACAATCGCCCCCATCCCCAGCAGAATCAACGCCGCCATGCGATTCCCCAGGAACAGGAAATCCAGCAACGCGGTACAACCGGGCATCAGATAAAACAGGCTGGTGACGTTGACCAGGTTACCCATGCGGATCAGCCGATACAGCAACAGGGTTGCACCCACCGAGATCAGCACGCCCATATACAGCAGCGGCACGATAAAGCCGACACTCCACTCCACTTCAAACGGCTGAAAGGGCACTACCACCGCGCACATCAGCAGGCCGATGGCGTATTGCAGCGGCAGTACGTCCATGGGTGATTGCTGAATACCCTTCTGGAAGATCGAACCCAGGGTGATGCACAGCAGCGCGGCCAACGACAGGCCGATGCCCAGCAGCGAGAAGCGCGCCGCCAGCAGGCTGTCGAGCACCACCAACGTCAGGCCACCGAGCGCCAACAGCAAGCCCAATACCCGCAGCAGGTTGGCGCGGCGTTCGACCAGCATCAGGGTGAGGATCGGCTGCACGCCCAGCACCGTTGCCAGCACCCCGGGTGTGAGCCCGGCGTCCAGCGAGAGCAGGTAGAAGATGGTGTAGCCGCCGGTCAGCAGTACACCGACCAGCGCCACCTGCTTGCGGGTGCCGCGCGCCGGCAGCCAGCGCCGCCGGGTGAGCGCCAGCAGCCCGAGGGCAGCGCAGGCCGGCACGGAGCACAGCAGCAGAAAGACGAAAGGCGGAGTATCAGACAGCGCTGAATTGACCAGCGGGACACAGAGCTTCCCGGCACAGCATCCCGCAGAACAGACAGGTAGCGATGGCCAGGTTGCCCATGCGCATCAACCGGCCACACATCAGGTCAGAACGACCACTGCATGCGCCCCCACACCTGCGGAGTACGCTCGGTGTCACTGGTGGGATGCTCGCCGCTGCGCCATGCGCTGGTAGCACTGAGCGTCAGTTGCGGGTGGGGTTGCCACTGCGCCCCCACCCCAGCACTGCTCAGATTACGATGGTAGTCGCCGTCTTGCTGAGGGTGACGTTCCAGGCGAGCATAGCCGCCATCCACAAACGCCGTGAACTGCCACTGCGGCCGCCACCGATAGCGCAGTTCAACCGTTGCGATAACCCCCTCGTCCGCGCTGGCCTCGCCTGCTGGATAGCCGCGAACGGCATAGGGCCCGCCAAGCGACATATGCTCTGAGCTATCAAGGTTGCCATCGGTCACCTGCCCCTGCACCGCCGTGTACAGACTGAATGGCCCCGCCAACTGCTGCAGACGCAGCAGCGAGTACTGCAGCTTGTCATAGCTGCCAAGGTCAGCACTGTCGCCACGCAGATGCCCATGCACCCAGTTCAGACTGAGGGCGTTTACCCCGCCGCCACCGAGGCTGTCGCGCCAATCACCTGAGAGTCCCAGCGAGACGCTTTCAGACGTCTTGTCGGTAACAATCAAGCCATCCAGCAGTTCGTCAGTCAGGTCCTTGCGATCCACCTGCACCGTGCTGCGCAGGTTCATCGTGCGGCTGCGAACCCAGGGGTGGCTGACGAATACGCCCACGGTATCCGCGGTTCCGGTCGCGTCCAGATCGTCAAAGTCGCCGCCCAGCTCGTAATCCATTCTTGAGGCCACAATACCCGCCCGCGTCCCCCAGGGGCTGACCGGCACATCGTAGCGTGCGTGGTAGTAGAGTTGCCGTTCATCAGAGCCCAACAAAGACAGCGCCAGGGCATCACCAACGCCTAGGGGATTGGCCAGGTACAGCTCCCCGCCCAGGCGATACGCCCCCGTGTGACGATTACCGTAGTTGTCGAGCGTCAGCGCACCGCTGACAAGCGGTTCATCTTCCAACACGACCGTCAGATCAGACTGGCCGGACTCGGCCCCTGCCGCCAGCGATGATCTCGCCCGTACACCCGGCACATCATTGAGCAACAGCAAACGTCGCTCCAACGGTTTGAGCTTTACCGCATCGCCAGCCTCCAGCCCGCTCAGCGTCGCAGCAGGCAGCGCGTCGCGCAGGCGACTCCCGTTATCCAGCGTTACCCGGCCATACTCCCCTTCAGCTATCGCCAGGGTAATCACACCGTCTTCGCCAATTTCCTGTGCAGGCACATAGGCGCGACTCACCAGGTAGCCTTGCTGACGGTAGTAGAGCGTAAGGCGTTCCGCGGCCTGATACAGCTCGGCCAACGTCAGCGTCCGCCCCTCCAGGTCAGCCAACTGCTCCAGCAGCACATCCGTTGGCAACGCGCGATTGCCTTCAATCCGGAACTGCTGCACCGGAATGCGAACATCGGATTGCGGCGCCGTTACAGGCACCTCTGTGGGCGCCTGCAACACAGGGTCTGCAGGGGCTGGCAACGCCGGTGCATGATCTTCAAGTATGCGCAAACTGTCACCAGCCTGTGGCGGCTGTTGCGCCATCGCGGCAGTGGACGGCAGCCAACAACAGATGGCCAACAACCCCAACCCTTTTGTACTCACTGCGAATCCCTCGATTTGTTCCATGACAACAACCGCCAGGTCACGCGGGACCTGGCGTCACTCCTCTGGTCGGTCTTATCTATTCGGCTTGAACGTCAGCGCGGCTATTGACCATCATCGCCAAGGGCAGAGAGCCCGCACTGAACGGTCGCGGGTTACGCGTTGCGACGGTCTGTAGCTGCCCGTCTGGCACCCCAAGACGTTGCAGCAGCTCGGCAACAGACTGCGCGTGAGCGATAAAACGTTGCGGATCGATCAGGTTCGCGCCAGCGTCGCCTGTCTGTTCCATCAGCTGAATCCGCGCCTCGGGATTGGCTTTCAGGAAGGCCGCCAGCGCCACGAACAAGCTCGGTGTGGCAGCATCCGTCCTGCCGATTTCACTACCTGACAGGCCCACCGTTTGCAGCTGCGACGAGTTCAGCCGCAACGCGAGCGGGCGCTCCGGAGCGGTGGGAACCGTCAGCGTTACCGCTCCGCCCAACCCCGACAGATTGAGACCGTCGCCCAGAACCTCAAGCTGCAGCGCCTGTTGCTCCGGCGTCGGCAGCGACTGCTCTAAGGGCTGTTGTGGAGGGCGATAGTTGATCGCTTCCTGATATCCCTGAGGCGGCAGATAAGCCAATATGCTGGCCAAAACCTGAATCGGACTATTGAGCTGGTAGTTTTGGCTATCCGCACCATCAAGCACCCCGCTGACGGTCACGGTCTTGGCCTCGCCAATCTCGGCATCAGCAAACCAGGCGTCCAGATTCACCCGCAGATCGTCACCACTGAGTACCCCGCCCAGCGCCGCCGTCACCTGCGCATCGGCAGTACCGTCATAGACTTTGTGTTGCACCAGCACATTGATCAGATCAATCATCTTGGCGCTGATATCGGCGGTGGTGGTGATGCTGCTCGCCGACAGGGCATAGTTGCCGGCATCCGCGCCGGACAGCGCACCGCTGACAGTGACGGTTTTGCCGGTGCCAGCGTGCTCATTATCAAACGCGCCATTCAACGCAACAGCCAGATCATCGCCGCTGATCACGCCATCCAGGTCTGCCGTCACATCCGCATCGAGCGTGCCGTCGTAGACTTTGTCTTGCGCCACAGCGTTGATCAGGTCAATCACCTTGGCGCTGATATCGGCGGTGGTGGTGACGCTGCTCGCCGACAGGGCGTAGTTACCGGCATCCGCGCCGGACAGCGCGCCGTTGACGGTGACGGTTCTGCCAGTGCCCGCGTTCTTGTCGTCAAACGCGCCGCTAACCGCCAATTGCAGATCGTCGCCGCTGATCACACCATTCAGGTCTGCCGTCACATCCGCATCGAGCGTGCCGTCGTAGACTTTGTCTTGCGCCACGGCATTGATCAGGTCGATCACTTTGGCGGTGATGTCGGCGGTGGTGGTAGCAGCACCACTCAAGGTGTAGTTGCCTGCATCGGCACCCGACAGTGCGCCGTTGACGGTGACCGTCTTGCCAGTGCCAGCGTTTTTGTCGTCAAACGCGCCGCTAACCGCCAATTGCAGATCGTCGCCGCTGATCACACCATCCAGATCAGCCGTCACATCCGCATTGGTGGTGCCGTCGTAGACTTTGCTTTGGGCTACCGCATTGATCAGATCAATCACTTTGGCGCTAATATCGGCGGTGGTGGTAGCAGCACCACTCAAGGTGTAGTTGCCGGCATCGGTACCCGACAGTGCACCGTTGACGGTGACGGTTTTGCCAGTGCCCGCGTTCTTGTCGTCAAACGCGCCGCTCACCGCCAATTGCAGGTCGTCGCCGCTGAGTACGCCATTCAGGTCTGCCGCCACATCCGCATTGGTGGTGCCGTCGTAGGTTTTGCTGGCGGCTACCGCATTAACCAGATCGATCACCTTGGCGCTGATGTCGGCGGTGGTGGTAGCACCACTCAAGGTGTAGTTGCCAGCATCGGCACCCGATAGCATTCCGCTGACGGTTACGGCTTTGCCGGTGCCAGCGTTTTTATCGTCAAACGCGCCATTCAGCGCAACGGTCAGGTCGTCGCCGCTGATCACGCCAGCCAGATCAGCCGTCACATCCGCATTGGTGGTGCCGTCGTAGGTTTTGCTGGCGGCTACCGCGTTGATCAGATCGATCACTTTGGCGCTGATGTTGGCGGTGGTGGTAGCAGCACCGCTCAAGGTGTAGTTGCCGGCATCGGCACCCGACAGCATCCCGCTGACGATTACGGCTTTGCCGGTGCCAGCGTGCTTGTTGTCGAACGCGCCATTCAAGGCAACAGCCAGGTCATCGCCGCTGATCACACCATCCAGGTCAGCCGTCACATCCGCATTGGTGGTGCCGTCGTAGGTTTTGCTCGCGGCTGCCGCGTTGATCAGATCGATCACCTTGGCGGTGATGTCGGCGGTGGTGGTGATGCTGCTTGAGGACAGGGCGTAGTTACCCGCATCGGCACCCGACAGTGCGCCGTCGACGGTGACGGTTTTGCCAGTGCCAGCGTTTTTGTCTGCAAACGCACCATCGAGACCCAGCTGCAGATCATCGCCGCTGATAACGCCGCTCAGGTCGGCAGTCACAGCTGCATTGGTGGTGCCGTCGTAGACTTTGCTGGCGGCCCCCGCGTTGATCAGATCGATCACTTTGGCGCTGATGTTGGCGGTGGTGGTAGCACCACTCAAGGTGTAGTTGCCTGCGTCCGCGCCGGACAGCGCACCGCTGACAGTGACGGTTTTGCCGGTGCCCGCGTTCTTGTCGTCAAACACGCCATTCAGCGCAACAGCCAGGTCATCGCCGCTGATCACACCATCCAGATCAGCCGTCACATCCGCATTGGTGGTGCCGTCGTAGGTTTTGCTCGCGGCTACCGCGTTGATCAGATCGATCACTTTGGCGCTGATGTTGGCGGTGGTGGTAGCAGCACCGCTCAAGGTGTAGTTGCCGGCATCGGCACCCGATAGCATTCCGCTGACGGTTACGGCTTTGCCGGTGCCAGCGTTTTTATCGTCAAACGCGCCGCTAACCGCCAATTGCAGATCGTCGCCGCTGATCACGCCATCCAGATCAGCCGTCACATCCGCACCGGTGGTGCCATCGTAGGTTTTGCTGGCGGCTACTGCGTTGATCAGATCGATCACTTTGGCGCTAATATCGGCGGTGGTGGTAAGGGGGCCGTTCAGGGTGTAGTTGCCTGCATCCAAACCGCTCAGTGAACCCGTAACGGTGACGTCTTTGCCGGTGCCAGCGTGCTTGTTGTCGAACGCGCCATTCAGCGCAACAGCCAGATCATCGCCGCTGATCACACCATCCAGGTCAGCCATCACATCCGCATCGGTGGTGCCGTCATAGGTTTTATGTTGAGCCACTGCATTAACCAGATCGATCACCTTGGCGGTGATATCGGCGGTGGTGGTGATGCTGCTCGACGACAAGGCATAGTTACCCGCATCCGCACCCGACAGCGTACCGCTGACAGTGACGGCTTTGCCGGTGCCCGCGTTCTTGTCGTCAAACGCGCCGCTAACCGCCAATTGCAGATCGTCGCCGCTGAGTACGCCACTCAGGTCTGCAGCTACATCCGCATCGAGCGTGCCGTCGTAGACTTTGTCTTGCGCCACGGCATTGATCAGGTCGATCACTTTCTGAGTAACCGTGAGGGTACCGCCGGTAGCGGTGAGATCCACGTTGTAGCCGGTCGCGGCCAGATCAACGGCTTGCCATGTCACGGCATAGTCACCCGCATCCGCGCTTGCGGCCGCGCCTGCCGATGCAAGCGTGGGCGCACCGATGTTGCTGGCGTCGTCCTGGGTGAACACATCGCCGTAAGCTGCTGCGTCCACAAACCCGCTCAGCGTGTAATCGGTGCCGGCAACCGGCGTGATGATGGAGTACAGATCACCGTAGGTCTTGCTGCCGTCAACCGAGCCGGTGACCGTCAGCGTGGGCTGCATGGCAAACACATAGCGGTTGCCCGGCGCTGTGATCGCTGGCGAGCCACTCCAGCTGGTATTCCAGACCGCCTGATTGCCGCTGGCCAGACCACCAAAGGTGTTGTCATCCGGGTTATCGCTGTAGATCAGCCAGCGGCCATCGGCATGGGTAGTGGACAGCGCACTGCTGCCCGACTGATTGTCAAAGGTTGCACCGGCCAGCACCAGCGCATCGCCGGCCGCGCTGGAGGTCACTGTACTGCCGCTGTACAGGATGATGCTTCCATCCGTCTGCGCCAGCAGTGTGTTATCGCCCAGTTCAACGCTGTCCTCCAAACTAATACCCGAACCGCCTTTAAGCGTCAGGGTTTTACCTGTCAGACCGCTTGCCACCCTGACGCCACCCTGTGTGTTTACGCCCAAGTCTGTGGACTCGATAGTGCGATTATCGGTCAGCAGGTAATAGCTATCAGAAACAGAATTGCTTCCCATTCGGGTTCCGGTCAGAGTTCCAACAAGGCGATTCCCTCGCACCTCACCCATGGCATAGGATTCGCTGATTGCACCCGAATAGAGAGTGCCAACCAGGCCGCCAACTCTATTGTTCCCGTCAACGCTTGCGAAGGCGGAGGACTGGCTGATAGAACCATTGCCCATATAGCCGACCAGGCCACCGAGATTGACGTCTCCTTGCACTTCACCGGTGGCATAGGACTGGCTAATGCTGGAGTTACTAGCCACATGACCGACCAGACCACCAACATTATTCCCCCCCGTCACCACAGTGGCGGCATAGGACTCGCTGATACTGCCACCACCGCCCAGAACACCGACCAAACCGCCTACGTTAAAATCATTCCCGGTCACCGAGCCGGTAGCATAGGACTGGCCAATACTGCTGCCGGCCCCTGCACCAACCAGACCACCGACGTAATCGTTGCCCGTAATGTCGACGTTAGCCAGACCTACCTGACGCAGCGTAGCACCATCGGTATAGCCAAACAGTCCGACATAGTCTGCGGCTCCCCGATCAATAAATAAATCACTGATCACATGCCCCAAACCATCAAACACACCACCGAATCGATTGCTGGGGTTGGAGTCACCAATCGGCACAAACCCCGCACCGCTGTTCCAGCCTGCTGTGGCACTGGCATCAATATCCGCCCCCAGCACGTAGTTGCCGGTCAGACCGCTGTTGATGGCTTGCAGCTGTTGCAGAGTGAGGATGACGTTATAGGCGTCGGGGCGATTGCTTGCGGTGATGGTGCCGCTGGGCAAGTCATGGCGGTTAAAGACCTGATTGCCCGACAGCCCCAGTAGATAAGGCGTGGTCTGATCACCAGCATTGCCCCACACCTCGCCAAACTCGAAACCGGAGAAGCTGTCGGCGGAGAACATTTGGGCGGTGGTCAGGCCCGTGCCACCGCCAGCGCTCGTTGCCTGGCCGGTTGTTTCGGTGTTCCAGTAGCTATTGGTGATAGAGCTGTGAACAGGGTCCTGATACGCGACCAGACCGCCAACCAGACCACTCCCCGTTACCGCACCGGTGGCATAGGACTGGCTGATGTTGCCACCGTCCTGACGCCCGACCAGACCGCCAACCTGATTACTCCCCGTCACCGCACCGGTGGCATAGGACTGGCTGATGCTGCCATCAAACTGATGCCCGACCAGACCGCCAACCTCGTTCGTCCCCGTCACCGCAGCGGTGGCATAGGACTGGCTAATACGACCATTAGCGAAGCTGTCACCGACCAAACCACCAACGCGGTACTCCCCGTTCACTGAGCCACTGACATAGGACTGGCTGACACGACTCTTGTATTGCGCCCCCACCAGACCGCCGACGTAATCCCGGCCCGTAATATCGACGTTCTCCAACCCCACCTGACGCAGCGCTGCGCCACCGGTGTAGCCAAACAGGCCGACAAAGTCTGTGGCTCCCCGGTTAATAAACAGGCCACTGATCACATGCCCCAACCCATCAAACACGCCCTGGAAACTATTGCTGTAAGTACTACCAAGCGGATTAAACCCCGCACCGCTGTTCCAGCCTGCGGTGGCGCTGGCATCAATATCCGCGCCCAGCACATAGTGGCCGGTCAGCCCGCTGTTGATGGCTTGCAAGGCGTCTACGTCGGTAATGATGGTGTAGTCAATGACAGAACCAGCACTGCCCAGCTGGGTGCTGAAGCTGCCGGTGGAGGCCAGATTGATGGGCGCCGTGACCCGGTATTGGGCTTCGGTGCCGTTAATCACCCCATCGCTGCTGCCCTGACCGTATTTCAGCGCCAGGCCGGCAGTGCCGCTGGCGTTCAGGGATTCATTGACGTGGATATCACGCTCGGCGCTGAGTGTGAGGGTGTTGTCGTTCCAGCTGACGCTGTCATTAACGAAAACATCGCCGTTGCCGTCGGTGTCGCCATTGACGCTCTGAATCTCGACGTCGGTGCTGGCCAGCTGATCGCTCAGCGTAGCGCCGGTGATGTCACCGCCGCTGGCCGCGACGGTGAAGTCGTTGGGATCGATCAGCCAGCGGCCGGTGTCGCCATGTTCAGACTGCGTGGTGATCTGTGTGCTGTCGGCAATCGTGACGTGAGCACCGCTGGTTTCGATAAAGCCGCCATCGCCGCTGGCGGGCGCTGAGGCGTCCAGCGTGCCATCGATATTGGCGGTGCCGCTTTGCATATCCGCCAGCAGCACGATTTTGCCGTCGCGTTCGGCTACAGTCTGCGCACGAATCTGCCCACTGTTGTTGACCACCGAATCAAGCACTTGGTCGGCCGCGTGGGTGGTGAGGTAAACACTGCCGCCATCGGCCTGGATCGCGCCGTGGTTTTCCACCAAGGCATTGAGTTTGCCCTGCTCGATGGTGAGGTTGATCAGACCGTCGCCGGCAAAGTCGAGCTGAACTTTCTCCCCGGCTGCCATGGCAACGCTGCCCAGATTCGCCCGGATCACCCCTTCATTACTCACCTGTCCGCCGAGCATCACCACCGCGCCGCCATCAGCATCGATGGTGCCGCGGTTGATCACCGCCTGATCGCCGCTGCCCTCAAAACGGTAGTTGCCGTCGACAAAGTCCTGATTGTCGATATCCAGCGTGGAGGCCACCAGGCCGCCGACGTTGACGTTGGCCCCTTCGGCAAACAACACGCCGTTCTGGTTGACCAGAAACACCTTGCCGGTGGCATTGAGGTTGCCGTAAATCGCCGAGGGGTCGTTGCCGGTAACGCGATTGAGCGCCACGGCGGAGCTGCCGTTCTGGTCGAAGTTGACGGTGTTGCCTTCACCGATGCTGAACGACTGCCAGTCGATAATGGCCTTGTTTGAGCCCTGCTCGATGGTGAGCGTGTGTTCACCGGGCTGGCTGATGGACACATCGCCAGCAATCACCTGACCATTTTGCGGCAGGGTCGCAGCCAGAACAGCCCCAGGTGCCGCGAACAACAACAGCAACATGCCTGGAGCGACCCGCCATTGCCCGTTTCGTAGCACGCCGCTGCCCTGCTTGCCTCGCCCCTTGCCGCAACCACGCGCCAACTCGGATACGGCCTGCCAAACGCCCAGCGCAGCATTGAATACGGTTTTGAAGATGTGATTCATGGTGCTCCCTTCCCCGGGGTACGTCCGGCCCGGGTCGGGCAATGACAGCTCCCCTGCTTGATGATTTCCGTTTGAGCTGTAGGGTAGAGATCACTAGGATTAGGAACCACTTGGCGGGTATATCATTTTCCCGGCTTTTATCATTTTCCCGACCTGAGCAGCCAAGCCGGTAAATTCCGATAGTATTCAACCATGATAAGAAAACATGGAAACGGCACCGAGGTGCCAGTAGTCCTGGCAGATATGAGTGGCGGTCAGGCAATCGACCTGCCGGGCATTCGTGGTCGTATGGAACGTCTGGAGTTCGCCAGCGGTATAGTGCTCTACCGGATGGAATATGAGGCGCTGGAAGACTGTTCGGTCCAGGTACAGAACAGTTTCAGCGAGCCGTGGATCGGCTCAGCGCTGCATCTGCAAGGTCACTCCGAGCTGTCCTACCCCGACGGCAAAACCTTTACGCTGACACCGGATTCGGCACTCTTGATGCGGGTTGACCCATCGGGCAGTCGCTTTCATCTGTTCAAGGGTCAGCTCATTCGCCATGTGGGCGTGGCGTCGACCCTCGCACCACTGCAAGCGCGCTTCAACGGCCAACTGCCGGAGCGTCTGTCGCTGTTCCATGACAGCGCGTTTGGCGACTTCCAGCTGGGCCAATCATTCTCGCCCAGCCCGCGCCTGCGGCAGTTGGCAAGCAACCTGTTCGACAACCACGCCAGAGGCAGCACCCGATTACTGAAGCTGGAAGGTATTGCAAACCTGTTCCTCGCAGAAATCATCGAGCTGTTCTGCGAGGAAAACGACACAGAAGATCGCATTATCGTTTGGGAAAAACAGGCCCTGAGCGACATCATCGCGCACATCGAGCGTAACCTCGATGGCACTCTGGCCTTGGCCCATATGGCCGATATGGCAGGCCTGTCCGAGAGCCGCCTGGATCACTTATTTCGGCAAAAATTCCAGCTGAGCTGCGCAGAATACGTCCGTAATGAGCGGATGAACGCAGCCAATCGTTGGCTGCAGACAGGTGAGCTACCCGTGCGGGAGGTTGCCGAGCGAGTTGGCTACAGCCACGTCAGCAACTTCTCCCGCGCTTACCGAACACGTTTCGGGGAAACACCTGCGCGGACACTGCGCCGAAGCGCATTCAGCGGCAGGTAATGCATCACCTGAAGACGCGCCCCCAACAGGAGAACTGAGCCCCATGACACCCGCCGTTGCGGGTGTCAAGGAGACAAAGGCCGCAAGCTCGGGCATGCCTGGCGCGACGCCGCGTTAATCCCTTTGTCGAAACACCAACACCAACCCCAGCACAATCGCCCCCATCCCCAACAGACTCAACGCCGCCATGCGATTCCCCAGGAACAGGAAATCCAGCAACGCCGTACAACCGGGCATCAGGTAGAACAGACTGGTCACGTTGACCAAATTGCCCATCCGAATCAGCCGGTACAGCAGCAAGGTTGCGCCAACCGAGATCAATACGCCCATGTAGAGCAGAGGCACGATAAAGCCGACGCTCCATTCCACTTCAAACGGCTGAAAGGGTACGACCACCGCGCACATCAGCAGGCCGATGGCGTATTGCAGCGGCAGTACGTCCATGGGTGATTGCTGAATACCCTTCTGGAAGATCGAGCCCAGGGTGATGCACAGCAGCGCCGCCAGCGACAGGCCGATGCCCAGCAACGAGAAGCGCGCCGCCAGCAGGCTGTCGAGCACGACCAGCGTCAGACCACCGAGCGCCAGCAGCAAGCCCAATACCCGCAGCAGGTTGGCGCGGCGTTCGACCAGCATCAGGGTGAGGATCGGCTGCACACCCAGCACCGTTGCCAGCACCCCCGGCGTGAGCCCGGCGTCCAGCGAGAGCAGGTAGAAGATGGTGTAGCCGCCGGTCAGCAGTACCCCGACCAGCGCTACCTGCTTGCGGGTGCCGCGCGCCGGCAGCCAGCGCCGCCGGGTGAGCGCCAGCAGCCCGAGGGCGGCGCAGGCCAGTACAAAGCGCAGCAGCAGAAAGGCAAAGGCCGAGGCGTGTTCCAGCCCCCATTTGGAGAAGATTGCGCCCGCGCTCCACAGCAGCACGAACAGCGCAGTCGGGCCAATGGCGGCCCAGTTCAAACGTTGAATAAACATATGTCACCTGTCAGGACACAGGTTCGCCCTGCGGCGTGACGCCAGTCAGGGAGAACAGAAATCAGAAAAGGGGTAACGGGATCAGTGCGCTGGTGGCGGTGAAGCCACGGCAGCCACGATGGCTACGCCGGGAGGGGTGACCGGCAGACAGGCCACGGCAGCCTGCACACGCGCAACCACACCGGCAAGCGCGGGGCGGTTTACAACAGCGGTGGTCTGGGCAGTGGACATGCGGTCACTCTGGACAGGTTAAAACGACAAGGTCGCCGCTTGGCGACTCGGTGAGACTAGCACCGTGATGGTGCATGGGCAAGACGGGAAGGTTGCGGCATCGGATGGGCGTAGCAGAATGTCACGGCCACGGCATGCCGTGCCCCCACGCATGTGGTGGAGAAAGTTGGCGGGCGGGCGGCGCCGTGGCATGGCCAGTCGTAGGGTCACAGCATGCTGTGACCGAGCGCCATCCAATACCCCGCCTGAACCAGCGTCGCGCACGGCACGGCCACGGCATGCCGTGGCCCTACAGTGGCCGAACGCGAAGCATGCACGGCATCACTCCCCGTTTACACGGGCGAGTAGCGCAGGGTTGGCAGGAAACAGGACGGCAGCCTGTTTGAGGCTCGCAGAGCCGAGTTCTGCCGGCCCCTGCCAAGCCGAGCAACACAGCGAACCCGAAGGGCCGCGTAGTCGGGTGCCCGGGGGGATTCAGGGAATCGCTAATCCATTTCACACGCCCTCTGCGAGTGCTCAAGCGTGCAGATGCAAGGCGCGATGTGTAGCCAATAGTGGGTCTATTGGCAAGCAGCGCAACGCTGTCAGATGCATGCTTGAGCGCTCGCCCTGCGGGGCGATCAGGCCGGTCCGCACTCTGCGTTGTGATTTCTCGACAGGTCCCGACATGCCTTCGAAACCACGCCTTGATTGCGGACCGGCCTGACCGCCAGAGGGTATGTGAAATGGATTAGCGCTTCACTTTGGGGGGCCGGGCAAGCGGCCCCCTTTGGCTCGCCGTGAAGGCGAAAAGCGGGTTACCAGACAGCGCCGAAGTGGCCAGTGAGACGCCAGGCATCCCTGCACGCGTTCCCACGCAGAGCATGGGAACGATCGCAAGCACGATACCTCCCCAAGTCGTCATTCTCGCGTAGGCGAGAATCCAGTGGCGCGTCAGAGCACGCATGGATCCACGCCTTCGCGAGGATGACGTGGTGATAGGGGCAGCGAGCCGGACGCAGAGCGTCCTCACAGGCACGTCCTGACAAGCATTCCCACGCAGAGTGTGGGATCGATCACCAACGATCAGCCTCTCTAAACACCGTCATTCCCGCGTAGGCGGGAATCCAGTGATGCGCTGAACCACGGATGGATCCCCGCCTGCGCGGGGATGATGGGTGAAGGAGCGATGCCCTGCGCAGAATCCCGAAAGGGGCAGTCTGCGCAAAGCCGCTCAGAACCCCTCCAACACCAATTTCCCCCGCGCCTTGCCACTCTCCAGCAGCGCATGCGCGCGCTTGAGGTTGGCCGCGTTGATCGCGCCGTAATGCTCACCCAGGGTGCTGCGCAGGGTGCCGGCATCGACCAGTTCGGCGACGCGTTGCAGCAGCTTGCCCTGCTCGGCCATGTCGGCGGTTTCGAACATGCTGCGGGTGAACATGAACTCCCAGTGGAAGGATGCGCACTTGCGCTTGAGCACGCTCATGTCGAGCGGGCCGAAGTCGTCGATCACGCCGAGGCGGCCCTGTGGGGCGATGCAGTCGCCATATTGCGGGTAATGCTGGTCGGTGTGGGTCAACGAGGCGATCAGTTCGACGTCCTTGATACCCAGCGCCTGCAGTTGCGGCAGCAGCGGCAGGCTATGGTCGATGACGTGATGGGCGCCGAGGCCCTTGACCCATTTCACGCTCTCGGCGCGCGCGGCGGTGGCGACCACGGTAAGTTTGGTCAACTGGCGAGCGAGCTGAACCAGGATCGAGCCGACGCCACCGGCGGCGCCGACCACCAGCAGGGTCAGGCCTTCACCGCCGCCCTCGCTGACACCCAGCCGGTCGAACAGCAGCTCCCAGGCGGTGATCGCGGTCAGCGGCAGGGCGGCGGCTTCGGCGGCGGACAGCGACAGCGGCGCGTGGGCGGCGATGCGGGCGTCGACCAGTTGGTATTCGGCGTTGCTGCCGGGCCGCTCCAGCGCGCCGGCGTAGTAGACCCGATCACCTGCCGCGAAGCCGGATACGGACCCGCCGCAGCTGACCACCTCACCCACGGCGTCCCAGCCGAGCACTTCGGGCGTGTCGCCGGTCGCGCCGCGACGACTGCGGATCTTGGTGTCGACCGGATTGACCGAGATGGCGGCGACCTTGACCAGCAGATCCTGCGGGCCGGGCGAGGGCATGGGGACGTCGAGGTCGATCAAGGCGTCGGCACGGTCCAGCGCGCCAGCTTCAAAGTATCCAATTGCTTTCATTCGGGTGCCTCCGGGGCTGTTCAGTCAGTTGCGTACAGCTTGACTTGCGTGAATCCGAAGAAAAAGATGCGCAAAAGCAAATCACTTTATTCATTACGATGAAAATCCAACGACTTGATGACTTGGCGCTGTTCCTCACTACGGTAGACGCTGGCAGCTTTTCTGCTGCGGCGCGTCAGCTGGACGTGGCACCGGCAGTTGCCAGTGCGGCGATCAAGCGGCTGGAGGAGCAACTGGGGGTGCGACTGTTCGAGCGCACCACCCGCCGCCTGCGCCTGAGCGAAGCGGGTGAGCGCTTCCTGCCCAACGCCCGGCAGGCCTGGCAGCACCTGCGTGACGCCGAACAGGCGCTGGATGCAGACGCCCACGCGCTGACCGGTACCTTGCGCCTGACGCTGCCGTCGAATCTGGCGCGCAGCCATCTGCTCGACTGGCTGGAGAACTATCTGGCCGAACGCCCGGCCGTGCGGCTGGAGATGCAGGTGAGTGACCGGGTGGCGGATCTGTACCAGCAACCGATTGATCTGGCGGTGCGCTACGGCCAGCCGGAAGACTCACGCTTTATCGCCCTGCCGCTGGCCCCGGACAATCGCCGGGTGCTGGTTGCCTCTCCGGGGTATCTGGCCGCACACGGCGAACCCGGCTCGCTGATCGAGCTACAACAGCACGCCTGCCTGCTCTACCGGCTAGGGGACGCGGTGCACGACCGTTGGCGCTTCGACCTGCCGGGCGAGCCACAGATCAAGGTGCGTGGTACGCGCATCAGCGACGATGGCGACGTGGTGCGGCTGTGGGCACTACGCGGTCTGGGTGTCGCCTACAAGTCCTATCTGGATGTCTCCCGTGAACTGGCCTCGGGTGAGCTGGTACAGCTGTTGCCGGACCTACAGGGCGAACTGGCACCCGTGCACCTGCTGCTGATTCACCGCCAGCGCCTGAACCCCGCGCTGCGGGAGCTGGCGCAGGCCATGGCGCGCTTCTGTCAGCAGCTGTGATCTGATCGCCACTCGGCCACGGCATGCCGTGGCCCTGCGCAAGGAGGCAATCTGTTCTGCCGTAGGGATACGACATGTCGCGTCCGGCGCCACGTGCGGAGACAACATGCTAATCGCCGCACTGCTGCCCCAACGCGGCGGTGCGCGCCTCCGCTGCCAACGCGCCCAGAGCTTCAACCCGCTGGTGAAAATCAGCCCAACCGCTGCTGCGCTGATACAGGCACTCAAACGCCGGCACCCATTGATCATAGAGGCCAAAGGGCAGCAGTCGGGCGTTGTTCAGGTCGGCAGCAAACCAATGGTCGAAGCGCGGGTCGCCAGCCCATTGCTGGTCGCGTACAGCGGTATAGTCGACCTTCAGTTGCGCAAGCAGGGCGGCCTTGGCGCGACGCTTGGCATCGTCCGACTGCTCACTCTGATAGAGCGCTTCCAGTTCGGCGCGGGTCCCCAGTACCAGTTCGACAAAGACACGCAGGCGCTCACCGGCAACCGGGTCCAGCGCCTCCCGCCCCAACGCCTTGAGCCACTCACGCTGCCCCTGTTGACCAACAAAGCTGGCATAGGACTCGTTGAAGGCGGTGTCGTCCTTCACATAAAAGCGCTGGTGCGCCAGTTCGTGGAACAGCATCTCGGCCAGATAGTCGTCGCTCCAGTGCAGCATGGAGCTGAACAGCGGGTCGTTGTACCAGCCGAGGGTCGAGTAGGCGGGGATGCCGGCGACGTAGACGTCCTTGCCACGCGCACGCCAGTCGGCGGCGGCCTGCTCGGCGCGATCCTGGTCGAAATAGCCCTTGTAGGCGATGCAGCCGAAGAACGGGTAGCAGTGCTGCACCGGCGCCAGCGACAGTTCATCGGTGACAAACAGATTCCACAGCGGGTAGGGACCCGGCAGCGCGGCGTAGCGGGTATAGGTGGTGTTGTCCGGCAGGGCCAGCGCCTCGACCGCGTAACGGCGAATCTGGCTGGCGGTACGCAGGCGCTCGGCCAGTTGTGGGTCGGTCTGCGGGTCGGCAATCAGGTGCTCAATGGGCTCGGCACGGGCCATCAGCGCGCGCTGACCCTGCCAGCTCTGATACAGATAGCCAACCGAGCTGCAGCCGGACAACCAGAGCAGGCAGGCGCCGAGGCCAAGGGTCGCGAGGCGCTTCATGCATCGGCCTGCTGCAACGCCTTGCCGAGCCAGTCTGCCAGTTGCTGCGCCGGGCCCTGGGGCTGGCGCTCCGGCACCCAGAGGCCGAGCTGATGACGGGTCTCGACAAAGCCCCAGGGCGCGAGCAGGCGGCCGGCGGCGATGTCGTCGGCGACCAGCAGCTGCGGCGCGATGGCCACGCCAAGGCCCGAGAGCGCGGCTTCCAGCAGGTAATACAGGTGCTCGAAGCCCTGACCGTTGCGCAATTGAGCCGCATCCAGCCCCTGCCGCTCGGCCCAGTCACGCCAGGCGCCGGGCCGTGAACGGGTGTGCAGCAACGCTTCGCCGAGCAGCACCTCGGCCGGTTGATCGAGCAGGCGCGCAGCACCCGCGTAGCGCGGACTGAGCACCGGGCCGATGCGTTCCTGTCGCAGCGGATACACCTGCATGTCGGCCGGCCACGGCGGCTCGGCGTAGAGCAGGGTGGCGCTGACGCCGGGGCGGCGCGGGTCGAGTTCGCCTTCGGAGGCCGACAGGTGCAGGTTCAGGTCGGGCAGTTCGGCGTTCAGGCGGTCCAGCCGCGGGATAAACCAGCGCGCCAGCAGGCTGCCCGGACAGGCCAGCAGGAAGGGCGCTTGCTGCTGGTCCTGACGCAGCGCCGTGCACGCCTCGCGCAGCCCGTCGAAGGCATCGCGGCAGGCATCGCGCAGCTGGCGACCGGCCGGGGTCAGGCTGATGCCGCGCCCGGCCTTGCTGAACAGCGCGATGCCGAGCTCGTCTTCAAGCTGACGAATCTGCCGGCTGACGGCGCCGTGGGTGACGTGCAGCTCGCCTGCCGCCTGACTCACGCTTTCCAGTCGGGCAGCGGCTTCGAAGGCACGCAGGGCGTTTAGTGAGGGAAGATCTCTGGCCATGGGACTTGTCACTTTTTCTCACAGGTCGCGGCCATCTTATCGATTTTTTCTGCGCGCTGCCTGCCCTAATCTGCGTCCATCGTTCAGGAGGTATTCCATGACCCATCGTAATTATCGCCGTGAAGCCGACGCCCTCGGTCAGTTCGGCCAGTTTGGCGGCCGCTTTGTAGCAGAATCGCTGATGCCGCTGGTGCTGCAGCTGGAACAGGCCTACAACGAGGCCCGTGCCGAGCCCGCGTTTATCGCCGAGCTGGACCGCTTCAACGCCGAATTCATCGGCCGCCCCAGCCCGCTGTATTTCGCCGAGCGGCTCACCGAGCAGTACGGTGGCGCAAAGATCTTCTTCAAGCGCGAGGAGCTGAACCACACCGGCGCGCACAAGATCAACAACTGCATCGGCCAGGCCCTGCTGGCTCGCCGCATGGGCAAGCCGCGGATCATCGCCGAAACCGGCGCCGGTATGCACGGCGTGGCAACCGCCACCGTGTGTGCGCGCTTCGGCCTGCAGTGCGTGGTCTACATGGGCGCGACCGACATTCACCGTCAGCGCGACAACGTCGCCCGCATGCGGCTGCTGGGTGCCGAAATCGTCCCTGTTACCTCCGGCACCGGCACCCTCAAGGACGCCATGAACGAGGCACTGCGCGACTGGGTGACCAACGTCGACAACACCTTCTACATGATCGGTACCGTGGCCGGCCCGCACCCCTACCCGACGCTGGTACGCGACTTTCAGGCGATCATCGGCCGCGAGGCGCATCAGCAGATGCTGGAACGCGAAGGCCGGCTGCCCGACAGTCTGGTCGCCTGTATCGGCGGTGGCTCGAACGCCATGGGCCTGTTCCATCCGTTCCTCGATTACCCCGAGGTGCAGATGGTCGGCGTGGAAGCGGCCGGTCACGGCATCGACACCGGCAAGCACGCCGCCAGCCTGAAGGGCGGCACGCCCGGCGTGCTGCACGGCAACCGCACCTACCTGCTGCAGGACGGTGACGGCCAGATTGCCGATGCCCACTCGATCTCCGCCGGTCTGGACTACCCCGGCATTGGCCCCGAACACGCCTGGTTGCACGAGCAGGGCCGCATCGAATACGTCGCGGTAACCGATCAGCAGGCGCTGGACGCCTTCCACAACTGCTGCCGCACCGAAGGCATCATCCCGGCGCTGGAAACCTCGCACGCGCTGGCCGAAGTGGCGCGCCGCGCGCCGACGCTGCCAAAAGATCACCTGATGGTGGTGTGCCTGTCCGGCCGCGGCGACAAGGACATGCCGACCATTCTGGGTCTGATGGAGGAAGGAAAATGAGCCGTCTGGAAACCCGCTTTGCCGACTGCGCCCGCGACAACCGCGCGGCCCTGGTGACCTACATCTGCGCCGGTGATCCGGACTTCGATACCAGCCTGGAACTGCTGCAGGGGCTGCCCGCCGCTGGTGCCGATATCATCGAACTGGGCATGCCGTTCAGCGATCCGACCGCCGACGGCCCGACCATTCAGGCCGCTGCCCTGCGCGCCCTGCAGGGTGGGCAGAATCAGCAGCGCACGCTGGAGCTGGTGCGTCGCTTCCGCGCACAGAATCAGAGCACGCCGCTGGTGCTGATGGGTTACTACAACCCGATTCATCGCTACGGCGGTGCCGACTTTATTCGTGACGCTGCAGAGGCCGGTGTCGACGCCCTGCTGGTGGTCGACCTGCCGCCCGAGCACGACAACGAACTGGGCCCGATGGCCCGTGATGCCGGTCTGCAAATGATCCGCCTGGCAACGCCAACCACCGACGCCCAGCGCCTGCCCAAGGTGCTGGAGCACGCCAGCGGCTTTCTCTACTACGTGTCGCACAATGGGGTCACCGGGGTGGGCGCAGCGGATCACACCGCGGTGGCGCAGGCGCTGGAAGGCATTCGCGCGCAAAGCAGTGTGCCGATCTGCGTCGGCTTTGGCGTACGCCGGGCCGAGCAGGCAGCGCCGCTGGCGCAGGTCGCTGATGGGGTGGTGGTGGGTTCAGCGCTGATCGAGGCGCTGCAGCAGGGCGGCGTGGCAGCGGCGCTCGGGCTGACTGCCGAGCTGGCCGCTGCAATGCCGCGTCAGGCCTGACGTAACGCGGCCAGCACCGGCGCGGTGTCCGGACGGACGCCGCGCCACAGGGCAAAGGCCTCGGCGGCTTGCTCAACCAGCATGCCGAGGCCGTCGATGCAGCGCGCTGCGCCGCGCTCGCGGGCCCAGCGGTTGAACGGGGTCTCTTCGGCGCCGTACATCATGTCGTAGCACCAGGTATGACCGGGCTTGATCAGGCTGTCGGGGATCGGCGGCAATTCACCGGCCAAACTCGCCGAGGTCGCATTGATGATCAGATCGACCGGCTCCACCAGCCATTGCAGGCCGGCCGCGGCAATCGGTCCCTGATCGACAAACAGCGCCGCCAGCTCTTCCGCCTTACTGACCGTGCGGTTGATCACACACAGATGCTGCGGCCCCGCCGCCAGCAGCGGCTGGATCACCCCGCGGGCGGCGCCACCGGCACCCACCAGCAGCACACTCAGGCCTTTCAGCGACAGCCCAGCGTTGACCTCGATATCGCGCACCAGTCCCTTGCCGTCGGTGTTGTCACCGAGCAGGCTGCCGTCCTCACGGCGCAGGATGGTGTTCACCGCACCTGCGCGCTCGGCCGCCGGGGTGTGTTCATCGACCAGCGCCCAGGCCTGCTCCTTGAACGGCACGGTCACATTGACGCCACGGCCTTCACGCAGAAAGTCGCGCACGCTGCCGATGAAGTTGTCGAGCGGCGCCAGCAACTTGCCGTACTCCAGTTGCTGGCCGGTCTGCTCGGCGAACATGGCGTGGATCAGCGGCGACTTGCTGTGCTCGATCGGGTTGCCGACAACGGCGTAACGGTCCATCAGGCGTCTCCTGCCAGCCAGTCACGCGGGGTGAGGTAGCGCTCGGTCAGCTCGGCTTCCGGGCTACCCGGCTCCGGCTGCCAGTTGTAGCCCCAGCGCACGGTCGGCGGCAGCGACATCAGGATCGACTCGGTGCGCCCGCCGGTCTGCAGACCGAACAGGGTGCCACGGTCGTAGACCAGGTTGAACTCGACGTAGCGGCCACGGCGGAATTCCTGGAACTGCTTCTGTTCGGGCGTCCAGGCGCTGCTGCGACGGCGCTCGAGAATCGGCAGATAGGCCTCAAGATAGGCGTCGCCAATGGCGCGCAGGAAGGCGAAGCTGCGCTCGAAACCCCAGTCGTTCAGGTCATCAAAGAACAGGCCGCCAATGCCCCGGGCCTCGCCACGGTGCTTGAGGTAGAAATACTCGTCGCACCAGGTCTTGAAGCGCGGATACACATCATCACCGAAGGGTGCGCAGGCGTCGCGGGCGACGCGGTGCCAGTGCACGCAGTCTTCCTCACTGGCGTAGTAGGGCGTCAGATCGAAGCCGCCGCCAAACCACCAGACCGGATCGGCGCCGTCTTTCTCGGCGATAAAGAACCGCACATTGGCGTGCGAGGTCGGCACGAAGGGGTTTTCCGGGTGCATTACCAGCGACACGCCCATGGCCTGGAAATGACGACCCGCCAGTTCCGGGCGGTGCGCGGTAGCCGAGGGCGGCATGCCGTCACCAAAAACATGGGAAAAGCCGACGCCGCCCTTCTCCAGCAGCGCGCCCTCGGTGATGATCCGCGAGCGGCCACCGCCGCCACCGGGCCGCTCCCAGGCGTCCTCGATGAACTGCTCGCGTCCGTCTGCCGCCGCCAGGGCGGTGCAGATACGGTCCTGCAGATCCATCAGATAGGCTTTTACCGCGGCAACATCGGCGGCGCTGGGTTGGTCCTGTTTCACGTAGAATCTCTCCGGGCGGCTCAGGCGCCGCGTATGACTTGGTCGGTTTGCAGATCGCGAATGATACTGGGATTACGCGCGCCACCCAACGCACCGGGCACCACGGCATCCAGCTCACCGTGAAAATACTGCTCGACCCGCAGCCGCGAACGCGCCGAAGGGCGGCCAGCCGGATTGGCCGAGGTCGACACCAGCGGCCCGGCGACAGCGCACAGCTGACGCACGATGGGGTGCGTGGTTACCCGCAGGGCGACGGTATCGTGAGCACCGGTAATCCATTCAGGCAGGCGCCCCTGATGGGGCACCAGCCAGGTGTTCGGCCCCGGCCAGGACAGCCGCAGCTTGGCCAACTGAGCGTCCGGCAGGTCCCAGAGCAGGAAGTCGAACTGCTCAATCTCGCCGGCAATCAGAATCAGCCCCTTGTGCACCGGCCGCTGCTTGAGGTCGAGCAAGCGCTCTACCGCCGCACCATTCCACGGATTGCAGCCCAGCCCCCAGACGCCCTCGGTCGGATAGGCAATCACACCGCCTGCCTGCAGCAAACGGTTCAGACGGGTAATGCGCCAGTTAGCCAGCATGTGAACTCCACCGTTATTCAATGCCTGCGACAGTAGCCGAGGCGGCGCGGCGGCTCAAGGCTGGCGACGACAATAGCCGGCCGGCGAAGCCAGCACCTGGCCATCCAGCTCCAGGTCGAGCAATTGCTGCAGCACCTCGGATACCCCGATTCCAGACTGTTGAGCCAGCCAGTCCGGGCTGACCGGATCCGTGCCCAGCCAGCGCCAGAGCGGGGTATCCGGGGAGCCCGGCCTTGTGCTGTCCGGCTCTTCCAGCGCCGCCGTTAACGGCAACCGCAGGGCATCCAGCACGTCCTGCACCTGCTCGACCAGGCAGGCGCCCTCACGCAGCAGGCGATGGCAGCCACGGGCCTGCACGTTGTGAATCGAGCCCGGCATGGCAAACACCTCACGGTTGTGCTCCAGCGCCAATCGCGCGGTGATCAACGAGCCGCTGTTGAGGCTCGCCTCGACCACCAGCGTGCCCAGACTCAAGCCGCTGATGATGCGGTTACGGCGCGGAAACTGCGCCGGATGCGGGCCGGCATCCGGCCACAGCTCGGACACCAGCGCGCCGCCGTGCTCAACAATCGCCTCGGCCAGCTTGCGGTGCCGACGCGGATAACAGTTGTCCAGCCCGGTCCCCCAGACCGCGACCGTTTGCCCGCCCGCATCCAGCGCGCCCTGATGACAGGCACCGTCCACACCTAGCGCCATACCGCTGGTCACCGTCAGCCCGCTGGCGGTGAAACTGTGGGCAAAGCGCCGGGCTGTTTCAGCACCGAGCGGGCTGGGATGACGGGTGCCGACCATGGCGATTTGCGGGTCGTGCAGGGCGCTTGCGTTGCCGCGCACAAAAAGCACCGGCGGCGGGTCGCTGATGGCCGCCAGCAGCGGCGGATATTCGGGGTCATCCACAAACAGCAACTGGCAGCCCTCCTGGCTCTGCCACTGCAGCGCCATCTGCAGACGCTGGTGCAGCTCGGCATCACCCCGCTGCCAGCGGCGCAGATCGGCGAGGGTCGATGCGGCCATCTGCAAAGGTGCCAGCGTCTCGGGGCGAGCAATCAGAAAGTCGGTGGGGGATAAGGCGAGGGAGCGCAAGCGCTGGAAAAAACGCGGGCCAACGCCGTCTAGCAGCATCAGCGCCAACCAGGCCTGCCGCTCGGCGGACAGGTCGTGGGGCATGGGTCGTCCCTGATCAGAAGGAAACGACAGAGCTTAAACAACAAGGCCGCCCGAAGGCGGCCTTGTCACAGCGTTTTGATTCAGGGGTTGCGAACCTGATCAAGAATTGCCATCTGGCGGCTGGCTTGCAGCACAATGCCGTAGCTCATCTTGTCGTAGGCACGGAACACCATCAGCAGACCGGCACGCTCGGCGGGCAGTTGCACGCGCTCGTTCATGACGCGGTCACGCACCACTTCACCGGTCTTGTAGATCGCCAGCACGTTGCCAACGGTCAGGCCGTCACGCTCGCCCTTGTCGATCAGCACCACATCGTACTGGCCAATCTGGGTCACGCCATTCGGCACATCCATGATCAGGCCGTTGATCTCCTGGCTCGGCTCGCTGGGGAAGAAGGTCGACGCCACGGCGCGCTCTTCGGATTCCAGCAGACGATCATCAACCAGGACTTCCTGACGGCTGCGGGTGACGTTCAGGGTAGCAATGTCGCCCTCAACGGCGGCAACGGTGCCGTTGCCGATTTCCTGCAGGTGAATACCGAGGAACTCGCTGGTTTCGGGGTTAACGTAGGTCTTGCCGCGACGATAGAACTCGTAGGCAGGGACGTTGTCGGAGAAATCACCACGGGCGTACACCTTGTTGCCCGCACCCAGCACCACGCTTTCGGCTTCGCCACCAATTACGTAAGGCGCGTTTTCGATGATGGCTTCATCCTCGATGATGCGACCGGCACGCAGGAAGGCGTTGATGGCATCCAGCGGAATGGTCGGAATGGCCTCGGCAATCGGCTTCACGCGGGCCTGTGGTGACAGCTTGATGGTGCCGCCGTTACCGCGGTTGACCATCAGGCGAGGCTGACCGTCGATGTAGACCAGGGAGATCACATCACCGGGGTAGATTAGATGGGGGTTGGATATCTGCGGGTTGGCGTGCCAGATTTCCGGCCACTTCCAGGGCAGACGAAGAAAACGTCCCGAGATATCCCACAGGGTATCACCCTTGACCACCGTGTAAGTATCCGGATGATCTTCCTTGAAAACAGGCTCTTGCGCCTGCACCCATACGCTCGCCGCGAGCAACACGAGGCCGAGTAGTGTTTTCCTCATGACACGAATCCCTTTATTATAGAGGCCAGCATCCAGGCCTGGCGACGTGCTCCCACACGCTAGACCCGCTTTATTTCCAAGCTGCTCATCATCTTAGCAGCACAATTTAGATTTGTTCCAGACAAAGCGGTACAAACCCCATGGCGATATTGAACATACTGGAGTTTCCCGACCCACGGCTGCGTACCATCGCCAAGCCGGTGGCAGCAGTGGACGCGCGAATCCAGCAGCTTGTCGACGACATGTTCGAGACCATGTATGACGCTCCCGGTATCGGGCTGGCGGCGACCCAGGTCAACGTGCATGAGCGCATCGTCGTGATCGACATCTCCGAGGACAAGTCCGAACCACGGGTTTTCATCAACCCCGAGCTGGAGCCGCTGACCGAGGATCTGGAGCAGATGCAGGAAGGCTGCCTCTCGGTACCCGGCTTCTACGAAAACGTCGAGCGCCCGGAGCGCGTCCGCGTCAAGGCACTGGACCGTGACGGCAACGCCTTTGACGAGGTCTACGACGGCCTGTTAGCTGTCTGCATCCAGCATGAGTGCGATCACCTCAACGGTAAGCTGTTCGTTGACTATCTGTCCAACCTCAAGCGTGACCGCATTCGCAAGAAGCTGGAGAAAATCCATCGCAGCCAGGCGCAAGCCTGATCTGTCACCGGGTATCAAGGCTTGCTTCGGCAAGCCTTTTCTTTACGGATTTCCATGAACGCATCCGATCTACGCATCGTCTTTGCCGGCACGCCCGAGTTTGCCGCCGCCCACCTGCAGGCGCTGATTGACGCCAAACTCAACATTGTTGGCGTCTACACCCAGCCCGATCGACCCGCTGGCCGTGGCCAGAAACTGGCCATGAGCGCCGTCAAGCAACTGGCGCTGGCCCACAACCTGCCGGTCATGCAGCCCGAGCGGCTGCGTGCCGCCGAGGACCAGCAGGCGCTGGCCGCGCTCAAGCCGGACCTGCTGGTGGTGGTGGCTTACGGGCTGATCCTGCCGCAGGCGGTGCTGGACATCCCACGCCTGGGCTGCATCAACAGCCATGCCTCGCTGCTGCCGCGCTGGCGCGGCGCGGCGCCGATCCAGCGCGCCATCGAGGCGGGTGACCGCGAAACCGGCGTCACCGTGATGCAAATGGAAGCCGGGCTGGACACCGGCCCCATGCTGCTCAAGGTCAGCACCCCGATCAGCGCCGATGACACCGGCGGCAGCCTGCATGACCGGCTGGCCGAGCTGGGCCCGCCGGCGGTGCTGCAGGCCATCGACGGCCTGGCCGCCGGCACGCTGCAAGGCGAGGTGCAGGATGATGCCCTGGCCACCTACGCTCACAAACTGAACAAGCAGGTGGCCGCCATCGACTGGCAGCGCCCGGCACCCGAGCTGGACTGTCTGATCCGCGCCTTCACTCCCTGGCCGCTGGCCCACGCGCAGCTGGATGGCAAGCCGCTCAAGGTCTGGGCTGCGCAGGTCGAGGAAGGGCAGGGAGGGCCCGGCCAGGTGCTGGCTTGCGAGAAGCAGGGGCTGCTGGTGGCCTGCGGCGAGGGCGCACTGCGCCTGACTCGCCTGCAGCTGCCCGGCGGCAAGCCGCTGGCCTTTGCCGACCTCTACAACGCTCGCCGCGAGCAGTTTGCGCCCGGCCTGCTGCTGGGTAACGGCCAGTGAATCCGCGCGCTGCGGCGGCCCGCGCCCTGGCTGCCGTGCTGGCCGGCAAGGCCTCACTTGGCGGCAGTCTGCCGGTGCAACAGAAGAACGTTGCCCCGCGCGATCAGGCTCTGGTGCAAGAGCTGGCCTTTGGCACCGCCCGCTGGTACAACCGCCTCGAAGCGCTGGCCCGCGAGCTGCTCAACAAACCCATGAAACCCGCCGATCAGGATTTGCACGCGCTGCTGCTGATCGGTCTGTACCAGCTGCTGTACCTGCGGGTGCCGGCCCACGCCGCCATCGCCGAAACCGTGAACGCGGCGGTCAGCCTGGACAAAGCCTGGGCCAAGGGCCTGCTCAACGCCGTACTGCGGCGCGTGCAACGCGATAGCGAGGCGCTGCTGGCCGCCGTGGATAGCTCGCCTTCGCAGCGGTGCGCCCACCCGGGCTGGCTGTACAAGCGCCTGCAACGCGCCTGGCCTGAGCAACTCGACGCCATCACCAGCGCCAACAACCTGCATCCGCCCATGACCCTGCGGGTGAATGTGCGCCGGCAGAGCCGTGACGCCTACCTGCAGCAGTTGGCCGAGGCGAACATCGCCGCCACTGCTTGCTCCTTCAGCCCGGTCGGCATTCAGCTGGCCAGCCCCTGCGACGTCCAGCAGCTGCCCGGGTTCGCCGACGGGCTGGTCAGCGTGCAGGATGAAGCCGCTCAGCTGGCGGCGCCGCTGCTCGATCTCAAACCCGGTCTACGCGTGCTGGATGCCTGCTGCGCCCCTGGCGGCAAGACCTGTCAGGTGCTGGAGCAGCAGTCCGATCTGGCCGAGGTGGTCGGCCTGGATCTGGAGCCGGCGCGGCTCAAGCGGGTAGAGGAGAACCTCACGCGCCTGCAGCTGGCAGCACAACTGATCGCCGCCGACGGTCGAGACGTTGACCAGTGGTGGGACAGCACGCCCTTCCAGCGTATCCTGCTGGACGCACCCTGCTCGGCCACCGGCGTGATTCGCCGCCATCCGGACATCAAGCTGACCCGCAAGGCCGCGGATATCGCCGCACTGGCCAGTTTGCAGGGCGAGCTGCTCGATGCCCTATGGCCTACGCTGGAGGTAGGCGGCATCCTGGTGTACGCCACCTGCTCGGTGCTGCCGCAGGAAAACACCGAGGTGGTCGAGGCGTTTCTCGCGCGCCAGCCCGGTGCCCGCGCGCTGGATATCGTTGCTGACTACGGTATCGTGCAGCCCTGTGGTCGCCAATTGCTGCCGCAGGCAGACGGGCACGACGGTTTTTACCTGGCCCGCCTGATCAAGCTCAGTGCCAGCCCGCAACAGAAGAACAGGGAGTCTGCGGCATGAAGATCATCATTCTCGGTGCCGGTCAGGTCGGCGGCAGCCTGGCAGCGCAGCTGGCCAGCGAAGCCAACGACATCACCGTGATCGACACCGACAACGTGCGGCTACGCGAACTGGGCGACCGCCTGGATATCCGCACCGTGCATGGCAAGGGCTCGTTCCCCACGGTGCTGCGCCAGGCCGGTGCCGATGATGCCGACATGCTGATCGCCGTCACCAGTAGCGACGAAACCAACATGATCGCCTGCCAGGTGGCCTACACCCTGTTTCGCACCCCGACCAAGATCGCCCGCGTGCGCGAATCGGCCTATCTGACCCGCGGCGGCCTGTTCCACAACGAGGCTGTGCCGATCGACGTGCTGATCAGCCCCGAGCAGGTGGTGACCAACTACGTCAAACGCCTGATCGAGAACCCCGGTGCGCTGCAGGTGCTCGACTTCGCCGAGGGCAAGGCCCAGCTGGTGGCGGTACGCGCCTACTACGGCGGTCCGCTGGTCGGCCAGGAGCTGCGCTTTCTACGCCAGCACATGCCCGGCGTGGATACGCGGGTGGCGGCCATTTTCCGCAAGGACCGCCCGATCATTCCCAAGGGTGACACCATCATCGAAGCCGATGACGAGGTGTTCTTCATCGCCGCCACCCGCGACATTCGCGCGGTAATGAGCGAGCTGCGACGCGTCGAGAAGACCCATAAGCGGGTGGTGATCGCCGGCGGCGGTAATATCGGCGAGCGCCTGGCCGAGGCCATCGAGAGCCGCTATCAGGTCAAGATCATCGAAGCCAGCAAGGCCCGCGCCGACTACCTGTCGAAAAATCTCGACCGCTCGGTCGTACTGCACGGCAGCGCCTCGGATCGCGAGCTGCTGATCGAGGAAAATATCGAGGACGTCGATATCTTCTGCGCCGTGACCAACGACGATGAGGCCAACATCATGTCGTCGATGCTGGCCAAGCGACTGGGCGCGCGCAAGGTGATGACGCTGATCAACAACCCGGCCTACGTTGATCTGGTGCAGGGCGGCGAGATCGACATTGCCATTTCACCCTCGCAGGCGACCATCGGCACGCTGCTGACCCACGTGCGTCGGGGCGATATCGTCAATGTTTACTCCCTGCGCCGGGGGGCGGCCGAGGCCATCGAGGTGGTCGCCCACGGCGACGGCCGCTCCTCCAAGGTGGTCGGCAAGTCGGTCGGCCAGATTGACCTGCCGCCGGGCACCACCATCGGCGCCATCGTGCGCGATGACGAAGTACTGATTGCCCACGACTCCACCGTGATCGAGTCGGATGACCACGTCATCCTCTTCGTCATCGATAAAAAACATGTTCGCGATGTGGAGCGTCTGTTCCAGGTCGGACTGACCTTTCTCTAAGGCGCCCCGGAATGCAGTATCCGCAGATACAGCGCATCATCGGCATCCTGCTGATGCTTTTCTCCACCAGCATGCTGCCGGCCGCAGCAGTTGGGCTGTACTACCACGAGGAGGCGATGAACGCCTTCCTCAGCGCCTTTGTCATCACCATGATCGCCGGTGCCTGCATCTGGCTGCCGGTGCGCGGACAGCGCGCGGAGCTGCGTACCCGTGACGGCTATCTGATTACCGTTCTGTTCTGGCTGGTTCTCGGCCTGTTCGGGGCCGTGCCGCTGTGGCTGCTGGATATGCCCGACCTGACCGTCGCCGATGCGGTGTTCGAGTCCTTCTCGGGGCTGACGACCACCGGCGCCACGGTGATTACCGGGCTGGATACGCTGCCGCGCGCGCTGCTGTATTACCGCCAGCAGCTGCAATGGTTTGGCGGCATGGGGATCATCGTGCTGGCGGTGGCCATTCTGCCGATGCTGGGCGTGGGCGGCATGCAGCTGTACCGCGCCGAGATGCCCGGCCCGCTGAAAGAGAACAAGCTGACCCCGCGTATTGCAGAAACCGCCAAGGTGCTCTGGTACATCTACGCCGGCCTGACCGTGGCCTGTGCGCTGGCCTATTGGGCCGCCGGCATGGACCTGTTCAACGCCATCGGCCACAGTTTCTCTACCGTCGCCATCGGTGGCTTCTCGACCCACGACGCCAGCATCGGCTACTACAACAGCCCGCTGATCGAGGCGATCTGCATCCTGTTCATGCTGATCTCGGGCATCAACTTTGCGCTGCACTTTCTCGCCTGGCGCTTCCGCTCGCTGAAAAACTACTGGCAGGATCCGGAATGCCGGGCCTACGTGCTGGTGATTCTGGCGCTGTTCATCATCTGCTTTGCGGTGCTGGTGCACTATCAGCACCACGATGTTTGGACCTCCGTGCGCTATGCGGCCTTCGAAACCGTGTCCATCGCCACCACCACCGGCTTCGGCGTCACCGACTTCTCAACCTGGCCGACCCTGCTGCCGTACCTGTTGTTGTACGCCAGCTTCATCGGTGCGTGCGCCGGCTCTACCGGCGGCGGCATGAAGGTGATTCGCGTGCTGCTGCTGTACAAACAGGGTGAGCGGGAGATCAAGCGCTTGCTGCATCCGCGCGGAATCTTTCCGGTCAAGCTGGGCAACAGCCCGGTACCGGATCGCGTGGTCGAAACCGTCTGGGGCTTCTGCGCGGTCTACGTGTTTACCTTCGCGATGCTGTTCCTGATCCTGCTGGGCACCGGTCTGGACTTTGTCACCGCCTTTTCGGCGCTGACCGCCTGCATCAACAACCTTGGCCCGGGTCTGGGCGAGGTGGCGGTGCACTACGGCAATCTGGATGGCGGGGTGAAGTGGGTGTTGAGCTTTGCCATGCTGCTCGGGCGTCTTGAAGTATTTACCCTGCTGGTGCTGCTGTCACCGATGTTCTGGCGGCGCTAGCACGCCGACCATCAGATCAGGCCTCGTCGATAAAGGCCAGACCAGCCCCTTCACCGGCGATCACCCGCTGCACCTGCATGCGCAAAATCGGCGCCTCGAAGGGCATGCCCTGCACCTGCCCGGTGACCTCATCACCGGGCTGCAGCGTGGCGAGCACGGGATGCTCGACAAAAACGCCACCGTCGGACAGGTCTCGTGTGTGACCAACCACGTCACCAAAACTCGGGTGGGCAATCTTGATCTGTGCCTTCATCGGCGTGCGCGGATGCTGTCGCTGGTTGGCCAATCCCTTTCCTCACTTCGCAAGATACGCCTGATGAGCACCAGTCATCGCGTATTACATCATCACCTTGGCGAACACTAACATAGCCCGTTGACGGTTTTGCAGCCACAGTACAAGCGCGCGACATACCACTCAGTACCAGCGCTTTTCACCTTCGGGCCGCTTCTTGAAGCGCTTCATGCTCCACATGTACTGGCTCGGCCAGCGCCGCACGTAGCTCTCGATCACCGCACTCATGCAGGCCACGGCCTCGTACTCATCCTGGCTGTAGAGCCCGTCGGGCGCTGCCTCGAGAATGACCTTGAAACCGCTGTTGTCCGGCAGCCGCACACAGTGGAAGAACACCGCCTGGGCCTCGCCGCCCTTGAGCAGGTTGGGCACAAACTTGCTGGTCAGCGCCTGGGTGGCAAAGAAGGGCACGAACAGGCCGCTCTTGAGCGCTGGCTCCGGGTCGGCCGGAATACCCACGGCACCGCCGCGGCGCACTTCGCGCATGACGCTGATAATGCCTTCGCGGGTAGACGCCGCCACCTTGTTGCCCAGCTGGGTACGCTGGCGCTGCAGCAGCTCATCCACCGCTTTCTGCTTGGGCGGACGATAGAAGATGATCGGTTTGGCGCGCAGACAATACCAGTGATTCAACACCTCCCAGTTGCCCAGGTGGCTGGTGATGCCCACCACGCCCTTGCCGGCCTCAAGCGCCTTGACCAGGACCTCTTCGCCTTCCACTTCCTTGATTAGGCTGACGGTCTTCTGCGGCGACCACATCCAGGCGCAGGCACTCTCGGCAAAGCTGCGCCCGGTATCGATCAGGGTACGACGCACCAGATCGTTCAGCTCAGCCTCGGTCAGCTCCGGCATGCAGTGAGTGAGGTTGATACGCACCACGTCACGCGAACGGTTGGGCAGCTTCCACATCAACCAGCCAACCAGCGCACCCAACCGCTGTGCCACGCTGAAAGGCAGCATGGAAAACAGCTTGAGAAATCCAACGATGATGGCGCCTTTCAACCGCTCCACGGTAATGCTCCGAACAAGAAATCAGCCGCCATTGTAAGCCGCTCGGGCGGGCAGGGCGAGAACCCGGCTCAGCCGACAGCCAGGGCCGGGTAGCGGTGGCAATCGGTGGTGTGATCCATTGCCATGCCGGTGGCCTGCATGAAGGCGTAGCAGATGGTCGGGCCAACGAAGGTAAAGTCGGCTTTCTGCAATGCCTTGCTCATCGCCCTGGCCTGGTCCGTCTGTGCCGGAATCTCGCCCAGGGTTGCGGCGTGTCGGATCAGCGGCTGGCCGCCGACAAACTGCCAGAGCCACTCGACCGGGTCATGCTCGGCGCACAAACGCTGCCAGGCACGGGCGTTGCGCCGCGCACCATAGACCTTGAGGCGGTTGCGAATGATGCCCGGATCCTGCAACAGCGCCTGCAACTCGTCGTCCGTCTGATTGGCCATAAAGTCGATATCAAAGCCTCGGTACACCTGGCGGTAGTGCTCACGCTTACGCAGCACGGTGATCCACGACAGGCCCGCCTGAAAGCCCTCCAGCATCAACATCTCGAACAGGCTTTCAGCATCGCGGCAGGGCACGCCCCACTCCTCGTCGTGATAGCGCTGATAAAGCGGGTCATCACTGCACCAACTGCAGCGCACCGGGTCCATCGGGTTCATGCCTTTGCTCCAACCTGAGAGTTATACTCGCCACCTGAGCGCCATCTTACATCTGCCCACGGAGAACCACATGAGCGACCAGTTGCAAATCATCGACCTGAGCGTGGGCGAGGGCAAGGAGTGCGTCAAAGGCGCGCTGATTACGACCCACTACACCGGCACCCTGGAAGACGGCACCGTATTTGACTCCTCACACCAGCGTGGCCGCCCGTTCCAGTGCGTCATCGGCACCGGCCGGGTCATCAAGGGCTGGGATCAGGGCCTGATGGGCATGCGCGTCGGCGGCCGTCGCCAACTGTTTGTACCGGCAGCGCTGGCCTACGGCGAACGCAGCGTCGGCGAGCACATCAAACCCGGCAGCAATTTGTGTTTCGAGATCGAATTGCTGGAAGTGCTGACCCGCGACGATTGACGCCCAGCACGCCCACGCGCTAGATTCGACCCTATGACCAACGCACGCCTGTTCAACGCCGCCATGATTATTACCGCCATTCCAGCAACGGCGGGCTAGCTTGCGTCCAGACCCCACCCGCCTCCGAGGCGGGTAATCAGCACTGTCTCCGAGGTTCCAACCGCATCAGGAGACAGCATGAACACCGCCACAGCCACACCCACTTCCGACACCGACCTCAGCGAGGACGACGGCACGGCGCAGCTACGCGCGCTGGTCGGCAGCATCCTCTCGGCCCCGGTCTACGACGTTGCGCTTGAAACCCCGCTGCAATTTGCCCCGCGCCTGTCAGCCAACCTGAACAATCAGGTGTTGCTCAAGCGCGAAGACCTGCAGCCGGTGTTCTCGTTCAAGATCCGCGGCGCCTATACCCGGGTTGCGCGTCTTACCCCCAGCGAGCGCGCACGCGGCGTCATCACCGCCTCTGCCGGCAACCACGCCCAGGGCCTGGCGCTGGCTGCCCAGCGACTCGGCGCGCGCGCCCTGATCGTCATGCCCACCACCACCCCCCGGCTCAAGGTAGAGGGGGTTTGCGCCCGCGGCGCGACCGCACTGCTGCACGGTGAGAGCTTTGCCGAGGCGCTGGCCCACGCCCTGCAACTGGCCGAACAGCAGGGCTATACCTTTGTCCCGCCCTTTGACGACCCCGATGTGATCGCTGGCCAGGGCACAGTCGCCGTGGAGCTGCTGCGCCAGTACCAGAGCCCACTGCACGCGGTCTTCGTGCCGGTTGGCGGCGGCGGGCTGATTGCCGGGGTGGCGGCCTACATCAAGTACCTGCGCCCGGAGGTACGGGTGATCGGTGTCGAGTCGAAGGAGTCTGCCTGCCTGCAGGCCGCGCTGGCGGCCAATGCGCGCGTGGTGCTGCCCCAGGTTGGTCGCTTTGCCGATGGCGTCGCCGTCGCGCAGATCGGCGCGCTGAACTTCGAGTACTGCCGGCGCTATGTCGATGAGGTAATCACGGTCAGCAACGATGAGATCTGCAGCGCCGTGCGCGCCATCTACGACGATACCCGCTCCATCACCGAACCCTCCGGTGCACTGGCGGTGGCCGGGCTACGCCAGTACGTGCGCCGGGAGGGCATCCAGGGCGATACCCTGATCGCCATCAACTCCGGCGCCAATATCGATTTCGACCGTCTTGGGCAGGTCATCGAACGTTCGGCCGTGGCGCACCCATGAGCACGCAAAGCGATAGGCAAGGGTCGCCGCATTCTGCGGCGCAGACCAGTAAATACGCCGCTTTCCTGTATGTCGCAGGCGTTCTGACTGTATACTTCGGCCTTTCTCAATTTCACAGCCCGACCTGGTGAAACACGTGACTCAGACCAATCCAGCCGTCCACACCTTTCAAGGACTGATCCTTGCCCTGCAAAGCTACTGGGCAGAGCGGGGTTGTGTGGTTTTGCAGCCCTACGACATGGAAATGGGTGCCGGCACCTTCCACACAGCTACCTTCCTGCGCGCCATTGGCCCGGAAACCTGGAACGCCGCCTACGTACAACCCAGCCGCCGCCCGGCTGACGGCCGCTACGGCGAGAACCCGAACCGCCTGCAGCATTACTACCAGTTTCAGGTAGTACTGAAGCCCAACCCGGACAACATCCAGGAGCTGTACCTGGACTCGCTGCGCCACATCGGCATCGACCCGCTGGTGCATGACATCCGCTTCGTTGAAGACAACTGGGAATCGCCAACCCTTGGCGCCTGGGGACTGGGCTGGGAAGTCTGGCTCAACGGCATGGAAGTGACCCAGTTCACCTATTTCCAGCAGGTCGGCGGCGTTGAATGCTATCCCGTCACCGGCGAGATCACCTACGGCCTGGAGCGTCTGGCGATGTACCTGCAGGGCGTCGACTCGGTCTACGACCTGGTCTACTCCGACGGCCCGTTCGGCAAGGTCAGCTACGGCGACGTGTTCCACCAGAACGAGGTGGAGCAGTCGACCTACAACTTCGAGCACGCCAACGTCGACAAGCTGTTTGAACTGTTCGATTTCTACGAGAGCGAAGCCAACCGCCTGATCGAGCTGGAACTGCCGCTGCCGGCCTATGAAATGGTCATCAAGGCATCGCACACCTTCAACCTGCTGGACGCCCGCCGCGCCATCTCGGTAACCGAGCGTCAGCGTTACATTCTCCGTGTTCGCACCCTGTCCCGCGCGATTGCCCAGAGCTACCTGCTGGCCCGCGCCCGCCTCGGCTTCCCGATGGCCACCCCCGAATTGCGTGACGAAGTACTGGCCAAGCTGAAGGAGGCCGAATAATGCAGGCGCAGGATTTTCTCGTTGAACTGGGCACCGAAGAGCTGCCTCCCAAGGCCTTGAAGAAGCTGGCCGAAGCCTTTAGAAATGAGGTTGAAAAGGGCCTGAGCGACGCCAATGCCGCAGTAGCGGGCGATATTATTTACTTCGCAGCCCCCCGTCGGCTCGCAGTGTTGGTGCACGACCTCCTTGTGGAAACAAGGCCAGTTGTAGAGCAGTTCGACGGGCCTCCGATACAGGCTTCTTTTGACTCAGAGGGCAACCCAACCAAAGCTGCTCTCGGATTCGCCAAGCGATGCGGAGTAGATCTAGCAGAAATAGATCGCAGTGGCCCAAAATTGCGATACGTCAAAAGCACCCCTGGTCGTCCTATCAGAGACCTGCTGCCGGGCATCGTCGACGCCGCACTGGCCGCACTGCCGATTCCCAAGCGCATGCGCTGGGGTGCCCGCAAGACCGAATTCGTCCGTCCGACCCAGTGGCTGGTGATGCTGCTCGGCGAGCAGGTCGTGCCCTGCGAGATTCTCTCCCAGCAGGCCGGTAACCTGTCCCGTGGCCACCGCTTCCATCATCCGGATCAGGTCACCATCGCCAGTCCGGCGGCCTACGCGCAAACCCTGCGCAGCGCACACGTGATCGCCGACTTCGCCGAGCGCCGCGAGATCATCAAGAACCGCGTCGACACGCTGGCGGCCGAGCAGCAGGGTACGGCCATCGTGCCGGCGGACCTGCTGGATGAAGTGACCGCCCTGGTTGAATGGCCAGTGCCGCTGGTCTGCAGCTTCGAAGAACGCTTCCTCGACGTACCGCAGGAAGCGCTGATCTCGACCATGCAGGACAACCAGAAATACTTCTGCCTGCTGGATGCGAGCGGCAAGCTGCTGCCGCGCTTTATCACGGTCTCCAACCTGGAGAGCAAAGACCCGACACAGATCATCGAGGGCAACGAGAAAGTCGTCCGCCCGCGCCTGACCGACGCCGAGTTCTTCTTCAAGCAGGATAAGAAACATCCCCTGGAGACGCGCAACGAGCGCTTGGCCAATGTGGTGTTCCAGGCTGAACTGGGCAGTGTCTTCGAGAAAGCACAGCGCGTATCCGATCTGGCCCGCCTGATCGCCAACCAGCTGGGTGGTGACGCCGAGCGCGCCGCCCGCGCCGGCCTGCTGTCCAAGTGCGACCTGGCGACCGAGATGGTCGGCGAGTTCCCCGAGCTGCAGGGGATTGCCGGTTACTACTACGCCAAGCACGACGGCGAGGCCGATGACGTTGCCCTGGCCCTGAACGAGCAGTACATGCCACGTGGCGCCGGTGCCGAACTGCCAAGCACCCTGACCGGTGCCGCCGTCGCGCTGGCCGACAAGATCGACACGCTGGTCGGCATCTTCGGTATCGGCATGCTGCCGACCGGCTCCAAGGACCCGTATGCCCTGCGCCGTGCGGCCTTGGGTGTGCTGCGTATCCTGATCGAGAAACAGCTGGATCTGGACCTGGTCGGCACAGTGGCCTGGTCCAGGCAGGAGTATTTGAGCAAGTCGGGCGTTTCGCTGAAGGACGGTGACACCAGCTTGGTCGATCTGGTGAAGGACTTTATCTTCGATCGCCTCCGCGCCCGCTACGAGGACGAAGGCATCGACGTCGCCGTATACCAGTCCGTCCGCGCCGTCAGCCCGACCTCGCCGCTGGACTTTGATCAGCGTGTGCAGGCGGTACAGGCCTTCCGTCGTCTGCCCGAGGCCGATACCCTGGCTGCGGCCAACAAGCGGGTGTCCAATATCCTGTCCAAGGCCGACGGCGTGGTGGGTACCCAGATCAACGCCGCCCTGCTGAGCGAGAGCGCAGAGAAAGCCCTGGCGGCCGCCGTAGAAGCCGCAGAGCAGGCTGTCGCGCCGCTGACCTCGCAACGTCAATACCAACCCACTCTGGAACGACTGGCCGCCCTGCGTGAGCCGGTAGATGCGTTCTTCGAGCAGGTACTGGTCAACGCCGACGATGCCGCCGTGAAAGCCAACCGCTACGCGCTGCTGGCGCGCCTGCGCGGCCTGTTCCTGGGTGTAGCGGATATTTCGCTGTTGGGTTAAAAGCAGCCGCAAGCTACAAGCTGTAAGCGGCAAGCCGTCCGCGTTGACTTGTAGCTTGCCGCTTGGAGCTTGCCGCTGTGAAGCTGATTATTCTCGACCGCGACGGGGTCATCAATTACGACTCCGACGCCTATATCAAATCGCTGGAAGAATGGATTCCGCTACCGGGCTCCATCACCGCCATCGCGCGGCTGAGCAAGGCGGGCTGGACGGTCGCTGTCGCGACCAACCAATCCGGCGTGGGCCGCGGCTACTACAGCGAAGCCACCCTGCAAAGCATGCATGACCGCCTTTGCCAGCTGGTGGCGGAGCAGGGCGGCCAGGTGGACCTCATCCGGTACTGTCCGCACACACCAGAGGCCGGCTGCGACTGCCGCAAGCCGCTGCCGGGCCTGTTCATTCAGATCGCCGAGCATTTCCATCAGTCGCTAAACGGCGTGCCTACCGTGGGCGACAGCCCGCGTGACCTGGAGGCCGGCGCTGCCGTCGGTTGTACGCCCTACTTGGTACGCACCGGCAAGGGCGCTCGCAGCGAGCACAAGACGCTGCCCACCGGCACGCAGGTCTTCGATGACCTGGCGGCCGTCGTCGATCATCTTCTGGAAACCTGAACCCATGTCCCTGCTGATGTCCCTACGCGTCGCCCTGTTCTATCTGCTGCTGTCGACCAGCGCCGCGATCTGGTGCGTGCTGATCATCCCGGTTGCCCCCTTTCTCAATGTCCGCTGGCGGGTCAAGGTGATCATCGAGTGGTGGACCGGCGTAGCCGTCTGGCTGACCCGCCACGTCGTCGGTATCCACTATGAGGTCAGCGGGCAGGAAAACATTCCCGATCAGCCCGGCGTCATTCTGGCCAATCACCAGAGCACCTGGGAAACCTTTTTCCTGCCTCGTCTGTTCCGCCCGCAAACCCAGCTGATCAAGCGTGAGCTGCTGCTGGTGCCGTTCTTTGGCTGGGCCTTCGCGCTGGCCAAACCCATCGCCATCGACCGCAGCAAGGCTCGCGATTCACTGCAACAGCTGACCCGCATCGGCGGCGAGCGGCTGAAAGACGGCATGTGGATTCTGGTCTTCCCCGAGGGGACCCGTAACCTGCCCGGCCAGCCGGTCAAATTCTCACGTGGTGGCGCGGCGCTGGCCTGCGCCAATGGCGCCCCGATTATTCCGCTGGCGCACAATGCCGGCGAGTTCTGGCCCCGTCACGGCTGGGGCAAGAAGCCCGGCACCATCAAGGTCATGATTGGCCCGGCGATCTATCCGGCCGGCGCCGACCCGCGCTCTATCGTGGCCGCCAACAAGCAGGCCGAAGCCTGGATCAACAGCCAACTGCAGAGCCTGCGCGACGCCTGAGTGCGCTCTGGTCCATAATGGGGGTTCGCCCTACAACAACTGTCTGCTCGGTGTCTTGATATGGATATTAATCGCTATCTCAAAGCCCTGGTCGAGAAGGAAGGATCAGACCTGTTTTTCAGCGTTGGCGCCCCCGTCACCCTCAAGCGCGAGGGGGATTTTTTTGCCTTCGGCAACCAGCCACTCGCCTCCGGTGCCGTCAAGGAACTCGCCTGGCAGGTGATGAGCGAGAAGCAGATCGAGGAGTTTGAGCGCGAGCAGGAAATGAACCTCGCGGTCGGCCTGCCCAACTGCGGGCGTTTCCGTATCAACGTCTACTACCAGCGCGGCGAAGTCGGCATGGTGGTTCGCCACATTAGCCATCAGATCCCGGCATTCGCCGAACTGGGCTTGCCGGCGCAGCTGGAGAAGCTGGCCCTCAAGGACCGCGGGCTGATCCTGGTGGTCGGTGCCACCGGCTCCGGTAAATCCACTACGCTTGCGGCGATGCTCGATTACCGCAACACCAACCGCGCCGGGCATATCGTCTGTATCGAAGATCCCATCGAGTTTCTGCACAAGCACAAGAAGTCCATCGTCGATCAGCGTGAGGTCGGCCTGGACACCCAGAGCTTTGCCCATGCCTTGCGTAACGTGCTGCGTGAATCGCCGGATGTGATCATGATCGGAGAGGTCCGCGACAAGGCGACCATGCAGCACGCACTGCACTACAGCGAAACGGGTCACCTGGTGGTCGCCACCCTGCACGCCACCAACAGCGTTCAGGCGATCGAGCGCATCGTCAATCTGTTCCCGGAAGGCGAGCGCAAACAGACCCTCGGTGACATCTCAATGAACCTGGCCGGCATCGTTGCCCAGCGGCTGGTTCCGGGCGTAGAGAAGAAGCGGGTCGCCGCCGTCGAGGTGTTGCTGCGTACGCCGTACATACGCAACCTGATCGCCCGTGATGAACTGCACGAGATCAAGGATTCAATGAACCGTGGTCAGGAGCCCGGCCTGCAGAGCTTTGATCAGCACCTGTACGAGCTGGTCGGCAAGGGCAGTATCACGCTGGATATGGCGCTGCGCTACGCCGACTCGGCGACCGACCTGAAGCTCAAGGCCAAGTTCAGCGACACCCGCAGCGAGTCGCCGCTGAGCATGCCCGAGCAGAAGTCTGAGGCTTCCCCGCAGCAGGAAACGGAGCTCACCTTCAAGTCGTCCGGCAACAGCTTCTCCGATTCGGATCTGACCGACGATTTTCGCTAGCTCCCGGCTTGCCTGCGGGCCTGAGGCAGGGGCAAGGCAGCAGGCAGCAGGCATTAAAAAACCCCTTTAACCATACAGTTAAAGGGGTTTTTACCATGCAACCTGCGAGCGCCGTTAGACGTCCAGGTTAGACACGGCCAGCGCGTTGGTTTCGATGAACTCGCGACGCGGTTCAACGTGATCGCCCATCAGGGTGTTGAAGATCTGATCCGCCGCGATGGCATCTTCAATGTTGACCCGCAGCATGCGACGGCTTTCCGGATCCATGGTGGTTTCCCACAGCTGGTCCGGGTTCATCTCACCCAGCCCTTTGTAGCGCTGAATGTAATGACGACGCGCGGTCTCGTTCATCATCCATTCGAGCGCTTCCTTGAAGGTGCTGATCGGCTTCTTCTTCTCGCCGCGCTGCATGTACGCACCCGGCTCCAGCAGGCTTTGCAGGGTTTCCCCCAACTCGGCCATGGAGCGGTAGTCGTTACTCGCAAACAGATCGCGGTTGAAGGTGATGTAGCTGGACAGACCGTGAGTGATGGATTCCACTTCGGGCAGCCACAGGTGGCGTTCGGTATCCTCGCGCAGGCTGACGTTGTACTGCTGGCCCGAGCGCTCGGTCGCCGCGACACGGGTAGCCAGGCCTTTGATCCACTCGTCCATGAACGCCTTGTCGCCAAGGTTCTCGACGGTCAGACGCGGCAGGTAAACGAAGTGCTCCATCAGCTCCTGCGGATACAGACGGGCCAGACGCTTGAGGGTACGCATGACCGCGCGGAACTGCTGCACGATACGCTCCAGCGCCTCACCGGTGATGCCCGGCGCGTCTTCGTTGACGTACAGGTAGGAGTCTTCGAGGGCGGACTGGGTCAAGTACTCTTCCAGCGCCTCATCGTCCTTCAGATACTGTTCTTGCTTGCCTTTCTTGATCTTGTACAGCGGCGGCTGCGCGATGTACACGTAGCCGTTCTCGATCAGCTCCGGCATCTGGCGGAAGAAGAAGGTCAGCAGCAGGGTACGAATGTGCGAGCCGTCGACGTCCGCATCGGTCATGATGATGATGTTGTGGTAACGCAGCTTTTCGATATTGAATTCTTCGCGACCGATGCCGCAACCCAGCGCCGTGATCAGCGTACCGACCTCGGCAGAGGAGAGCATCTTGTCAAAGCGTGCTTTCTCGACGTTGAGGATCTTACCCTTCAACGGCAGGATCGCCTGGGTACGACGATTGCGGCCCTGTTTCGCAGAGCCGCCGGCGGAGTCACCCTCCACAATGTACAGTTCGGACAACGCCGGATCTTTTTCCTGGCAGTCCGCCAGTTTGCCCGGCAGACCGGCGATATCCAGTGCACCCTTGCGGCGAGTCATCTCGCGCGCCTTGCGGGCCGCTTCACGGGCACGGGCAGCATCGATCATCTTGCCGACAACGGCCTTGGCTTCGCTGGGCTTCTCTAGCAGATAGTCGCCGAAGAACTTGTTCATTTCCTGTTCCACCGCCGTCTTCACCTCGGACGACACCAGCTTGTCCTTGGTTTGGGAGGAGAACTTGGGGTCCGGTACCTTGACCGAAATGATCGCAGTCAGACCTTCCCGGGCATCGTCGCCGGAGGTGTTGACCTTGAGCTTTTTCAGCAGACCTTCCTGCTCAATGTAGGCGTTCAGGCTGCGGGTGAGGGCGCTACGGAAACCCGCGAGGTGGGTACCGCCGTCGCGCTGAGGAATATTGTTGGTGAAGCAGAGAATGCTTTCGTTAAAGCTGTCGTTCCACTGCATCGCCACTTCCACGCCAATGCCGTCTTCGCGCTGCAGGTTGAAGTGGAACACCGAGTTGATGCTGCTCTTGTTCTGATTCAGGTAGTCGACAAAAGCACGCAGGCCGCCTTCATAGCGGAATAGCTCATGCTTGCCGGTGCGCTCATCCCTCAGGTTGATACCCACACCCGAGTTAAGGAAGGACAGCTCGCGCAGGCGTTTGGCAAGGATATCCCAGCTAAAGCTGATGCTGCTGAAGGTCTCGGCGGAGGGCTTGAAGTGGATCTGCGTGCCGGTGCTATCGGTGTCGCCGACTTCAGCCAGTGGAGCCTGTGGCACGCCGTGTACATAGGTCTGTTCCCAGACTTTACCGTGACGGCGAATGGTTAGGATCAGCTTTTCAGACAGGGCATTAACAACGGACACCCCCACCCCGTGCAGACCGCCGGACACCTTGTAGCTGTTGTCGTCGAATTTGCCGCCTGCGTGCAGGACGGTCATGATCACCTCGGCCGCCGATACGCCTTCCTCGTGCGCATCAACCGGGATGCCCCGGCCGTTGTCTCGCACGCTGACGGACTCATCGGTGTGGATGGTGATGTCGATATCGCTACAGTATCCCGCCAGGGCTTCGTCGATAGAGTTGTCGACGACTTCGAAGACCATGTGGTGGAGGCCAGTGCCATCATCCGTGTCGCCGATGTACATACCGGGGCGCTTGCGCACTGCATCTAGGCCCTTGAGTACCTTAATGCTCGACGAATCATAGGCTTTGTTATCGGTCATCTTGAGTCACTCCAGACTTCATTCGGTCTGCACAATGTGCCCATGTTCCACGTGGAACATGGATAAAGGTGTATCCGGCTGCCAGCAATTGCTCAGCGAGTCGGCATCTACGCAGGTAATAAATACCTGACACTCCAGCGATTCGAGCAGGCGACACAGCGCCTGCCGATGCGTGCTATCGAGTTCAGAGGGCAAGTCGTCCACCAGGAAAACACAGTCCTGCTGACGATCCAGCTGCCGCAGCAAGCGCCCTTGGGCGATCTTGAGCGCGCATACCACCAGCTTCTGCTGGCCTCTGGACAGTACCTCAGCGGCATTCAACCCCCGAAGCCGCAACCTCAGGTCGCCCCGTTGTGGGCCTGCCTGGGTATGCCCGAGGGCGCAATCGCGCGCGAACTGGCTGTCCAGCACCTCGGCCAAACTTCGCTCCTTATCCCAACCTCTGAAGTAACTGAGGGTAAGACCGTCCAGTGAAACAAGCTCCGCAAGCGTCTGCTCGAAGATCGGTTTCAGCTGCTGCAGATAAGCCTGTCTGAAGCCGTCTATCTGCTCGCCAGCGGCGACAATCTCGGCCTCCCAGGGGGCGAGGAGCGAACGTTCGATTCTACCACGTCGAAGCAGTGAATTCCGTTGTTTGAGACTCTTTTGCAGCCGCTGCCAGGCTGGTAGGAAACGATGTTCCACGTGGAACACGCCCCAGTCCAGGTACTGGCGGCGCTGCTTGGGCGCCCCTTCGAGCAACCGAAAGCTATCCGGATTGATCAACTGCAGCGGCAACAACTCGGCGAGCTGAGCCGTACTACGTGCGCTCTGCCCATTGATACGAATTTCGTAATCCGCCTGGCGGTTACGTGAAATCCCCAAACGCGACGCGACACCCTGCACTGATTGCAACTCGGCAAACACGGTGCAGCTGTCTTGGTCGTACTGAATAACGGGTTGCAGTCGAGTGCTTCGGAAGGAGCGCGCGAGGCCAAGAATGTGAACGGCCTCAAGCAAACTGGTTTTGCCACTGCCGTTGGCGCCGGAAACGAGGTTGATACGCGGAGAGGGGAGCAGGGTCACCGGGTGCAGATTGCGCACCGCGGTGACCGCAAGACGAGTCAGGGGCATGCGCGATTAGAGGCGCATGGGCATAACGACGTAAAGACTTTCATCGGATTCAGCTTCCTGAACCAGTGCACTGCTGTTGGCATCGGACAGTACCAGCTTGGCCTGTTCGTGACCCAGCACATTCATCACGTCGAGGAGGTAACTGACGTTGAAGCCGATCTCCAGGCCCGCGCCGTTGTAGTCGACCATTACTTCTTCTTCGGCCTCTTCCTGCTCCGGGTTATTCGCCTGGATCTTCAGCTGACCGGATTCCAGAGTGAGACGAATACCGCGGTATTTCTCATTCGACAGAATGGCTGTACGGCTGAAAGCGTCACGCAGGGTCTGGCGATCGGCGATAACGATCTTGTCACCACCCCGCGGCAGCACACGTTCGTAATCCGGGAACTTGCCGTCCACCAGTTTGGAGGTGAAGGTGAAGTCACCGGTGGTCGCGCGAATGTGGTGGCTACCCAGCACAACGTTGACGGTTTCGTCGGCTTCGCCGAGCAGTCGCGCCAGCTCGAGGATGCCCTTACGCGGCACAATCAGCTGATAGCGTTCTTGGTAATCGATATTGGCATCGACGGTACACATCGCCATACGGTGACCGTCAGTGGCTACCGCACGCAGCTGCCCTTTGTTGATTTCCAGCAAGAGGCCGTTGAGGTAGTAACGAACATCCTGCTGCGCCATGGCGAAACTGGTACGGTCGATCAAGCGACGTAGTTTGTTCTGCGTAATGGCGAAACTCATGGCGCCCGGCCCGTCTTCGACGTTGGGGAAGTCTGCCGCAGGCAGAGTGGCCAGAGTAAAGCGACTGCGGCCAGCCTTGATCAGCGCCTTGCCTTCTTCCACCTTGAGAGTGATGGCAGTTTCATCTGGCAGCGATTTGCAGATGTCCATCAGCTTGCGCGCAGGCACGGTGATCTCGCCGGCTTCGCTGCCTTCTTCCAGGGGAATGCGACCAACCAGTTCGACTTCCAGATCGGTACCGGTGAGCGACAGGGTATTGCCGTCAACAACAAGCAGTACGTTGGACAGAACCGGAAGGGTCTGGCGGCGTTCCACAACACCCGCAACCAGTTGCAGGGGCTTCAACAGAGCTTCGCGCTGAATGGTGAATTGCATTGTCTTCCTTCGACCTCGTGCTGGTTGGCAGTGGTGTGGGCTGACGATCTCAGGTCGTCAGCGTCCTCAACAAATTCTTGTAGTCCTCGCGGATGTCCGCATCCGTTTCACGCAGTTCAGCAATCTTGCGCGTGGCATGCAATACCGTGGTGTGATCACGTCCACCAAAGGCATCGCCAATCTCGGGCAGGCTGTGATTGGTCAGCTCTTTGGACAAAGCCATGGCAACCTGTCGCGGCCTGGCAACAGAGCGCGAACGACGCTTGGACAGCACATCCGCAACCTTGATTTTGTAATACTCGGCGACCGTGCGCTGAATATTATCGATACTGACCAATTTGTCCTGCAAGGCCAGCAAGTCCTTCAATGACTCGCGAATCAGCTCGATGGTGATATCGCGTCCCATGAAGTGCGCGCTGGCGATCACTCGCTTGAGCGCACCTTCCAGCTCGCGCACGTTGGAGCGGATACGCTGGGCAATAAAAAACGCCGCATCGTGGGGCAGATCCACCCGCGACTGTTCGGCCTTCTTCATCAGAATGGCTACGCGGGTTTCCAGTTCCGGCGGCTCGACGGCAACCGTCAGTCCCCAGCCAAAACGCGATTTGAGACGTTCTTCCAGGCCGTCGATTTCCTTCGGGTAACGGTCGCTGGTAAGAATGACCTGTTGCCCGCCTTCGAGCAGCGCGTTAAAGGTATGGAAGAACTCCTCCTGGGAGCGCTCCTTCTTGGCAAAGAACTGAATGTCGTCAATCAACAGCGCATCGACCGAACGGTAGTAGCGCTTGAAATCGTTGATGGCATTCATCTGCAGCGCCTTCACCATGTCGGCCACAAAACGCTCGGAATGCAGGTAAACGATCTTCGCTGCCGGGTTCTTCTTCAGCAGGTGGTTGCCCACCGCGTGCATAAGGTGGGTCTTACCCAACCCCACACCGCCGTAAAGAAACAGCGGGTTGTAACCATGCTTGGGGTTATCGGCCACCTGCCAGGCGGCGGCGCGCGCCAATTGGTTCGACTTGCCTTCAACAAAGTTCTCGAAGGTAAAGCTGCGGTTGAGCAGACTGGTGTGCTTGATCAGCGTCGGTGGCGGCTGACTGGTATCGGGCTGGCTGTTGCCGGCGAACTCGGCTGCAGCATCGGACGCGCCGCGGTGATCGGCAGCGGGTTGCGAGCTCACCACCACCGGTGTCACTGCGGGGCTGGCAGGAGCCGCGGCTGGCGTGGGGTCGATCGGACGCGGCGCGGGTGCCGGCGCAACTTGAGCAGCTGGTGCTGCCGCAGGAGCCGCGCGACGACTGCCAATCAGCAGCGACACCATCGGCGCCTGCCCCTGGGACAGGTCATCCAGCAGCTCTTGAATACGATTCAGGTACTTGTCGTTGACCCAGTCAAGCACGAAGCGGTTGGGCGCATACAGACGGATCTCGGCCTGATCGCCATCAACCTGCAACGGGCGGATCCAGGTATTGAACTGTTGAGATGGAAGCTCATCACGCAAAAAATCGATGCATTGCTGCCAAAGTGCAACAGACACTGAATCCCCCGGGGACCACTGAAACCAGCGGCTTTTATTGAAGACAAATGCACATCGCCGCAAGGCGACGAACTACGGATAACAGAGCCGCCTATTCTATCCCTTCACCCCTGACTTATCCACACACCAGCCGCCTCCCGGTGACAAAAAAGCGACTGACGTTTTGCCTTGTCAGGTTGCAGAACAGACCGCCGGAAGACACCAACGCCTTGTAAATCGCGCTCTGTAGAAGCTGTGAACAACTGCACCTCAGCCTTGTTGGCAAACAGTCCTCTAACCGGTGGATAAAACCGCCTGTGGATATCCATGCCTTTTATCCACAGGGCGCACACAGGGACACAAGGGTGCCGTCCCCCGCTTATCCGCAGGGTTATCATGCAAGCAACCCACTGATCTTCTTTGCTTTTATGGCCTTATCCACAGAAAATCACGGCACCATATACAGTCACTGTATTTATCTTTTAATCAAACTGATTTCATATTATTTATTCATGGTTCTTTTGCCCTGCGGGGAAATTGACCTCGGCCAGCTTTTTCTCTAGAATTGCCGGTCCCTCGAAGGGGCACTTAGCTCTGATGTGACTTACTCAGGTATCTGAAGATGAAAAGAACGTTCCAACCCAGCGTACTGAAGCGCAAGCGCACCCACGGTTTCCGTGCTCGTATGGCTACCAAGAACGGCCGTGCTGTTCTGGCTCGCCGTCGTGCCAAAGGCCGCGCACGCCTGTCCGCTTAAGCACCGGTTTACTGGTGGATCTCGGGTTCACACCTGAACACAGGCTACTGACGCCTGCTCAGTTCAAGCGCGTATTCGATGGAGCCACCTGCAAAGCCTCAGGACCCAGCCTGCTGCTGTTGGCCAGAGAAAACTCTCTGGGCCACGCACGGCTGGGTCTGGTCATTGCCAAGAAAAGTGTTCGGCGTGCGGTAGACCGTAACAAGGTCAAGCGCATTGCCCGCGAGTCGTTCAGACAGCATCGTGCTGAGCTGGGGGATCTGGACATTGTCGTACTGGCCCGCAAGGGACTGGGCGACCTGGACAATGCTGCACTGCATGCCCTGTATCAGGGTATGTGGCGCAGGCTTATAAAATCGGCCGCAAAAAACCGCTCACGTGACCCCGGACCCCCGTCATCCCATGCGTAGCATCGCGCTCGGACTGATCAAGGTTTACCGCTACGCCATCAGTCCCATGATGGCCAGTCACTGCCGTTTCTATCCCTCCTGTTCCTGCTACGCCCAGGAAGCCATCGAACAGCATGGTCTTCTCAAGGGCAGCCTGCTCAGCGCACGCCGCCTGGGACGTTGTCATCCCTGGAACCCCGGTGGATATGATCCGGTACCGCCAGCTTCTGCCAACCGACCGACCCGAATGGCCAACAAACCATGAACCTCCAACGTAATATCCTCATCGGTGCTCTACTGGTGATCACCTACCTGATGGTGGTGCAGTGGAATAAGGATTTTGTTCAGCAGGATCTTGCTCCGGCAGCCCAGACCCAGATGGCCCCGCTCGACAGCAGCGATCTGCCGGGCGATGACACCGCCGCGGCCCACGACGGTGACGTGCCGGCTGCCATCAATGGCGAGGGCGAAGCCCTGGCGCCGGCCCAGGTGACCACCCCGGATGCAAAGGGTGGACTGGTCAAGGTTGAAACCGACACCCTGCAGGTGACCATTAACCCGGTGGGTGGTGACATTGTCTCCCTGGCACTGCCGCAGTATCCGACCCGCAAGGATCGTCCGGATCTGCCATTCCAGCTGCTGGAGCAATCGGGCAACCGCACTTACATCGCGCAAAGCGGCCTGACCGGTCAACAAGGCCCGGACAAGTCCAGCGGCCGCGCGCAGTACAGCGTCGAGCAGAACAGTTACCAGCTGGCTGATGGCCAGGAGCAACTGGTTGTTGACCTGACCACCAGCAACGACGGCGTCAATGTCACCAAGCGCTTCACCTTTACCCGCGGCAGCTATCTGGTCGGCGTCAGCTACCTGATCGACAACCAGAGCAGCCAGCCCTGGAGTGGCAGTCTGTTCGGTCAGATCAAGCGCGATAGCAGCGGTGATCCTTCCAGCTCCACGGCGACCGGTATGGCGACCTTCCTGGGTACCGCCTACTGGAGCGCCGACGCCTCCTACACCAAGATGAAGATGTCCGAGCTGGACGACACTCGCTTGGCTGAGAACGTTACCGGTGGCTGGATTGCCTGGCTGCAGCACTACTTTGTCAGTGCCTGGATTCCCAGCCCCGAGGTGACACATCACTACCGCACACTGAAAGACCGCAGCGGCAACTACATTGTCGGCTTCACCAGCCCGGCCGTTACCGTGCCGGCAGGCGAGCAGCAGCAGATCAGCGCCGACTTCTACGCCGGTCCGAAGATCCAGGATGACCTCAAGGCCATCTCCCAGGGGCTGGAGCTGACCGTCGACTACGGCTTCCTGTGGTGGATTGCCCAGCCGCTGTTCTGGGTGCTGAGCCTGATCCACGGCTTTGTCGGCAACTGGGGCTGGAGCATCATCCTGCTGACCTGCCTGATCAAGCTGATTTTCTTCCCGCTGTCGGCTACCAGCTACCGCTCCATGGCCAATATGCGCCGCGTTGCACCCAAGCTGCAGGCGCTGCGTGAGCAGTACGGCGATGACCGTCAGAAAATGTCCCAGGGCATGATGGAGCTGTACAAGAAGGAAAAGATCAACCCGCTGGGTGGCTGTCTGCCGATCCTGGTGCAGATGCCGGTCTTTATCGCCCTGTACTGGACCCTGATGGAAAGCGTCGAAATCCGTCAGGCCGAATGGCTGGGCTGGATCACTGACCTGTCGCTGAAGGACCCGTACTTCATCCTGCCGATCATCATGGGCGCGACCATGTTCCTGCAACAGCAGTTGAACCCGACGCCACCGGACCCGATGCAGGCCAAGGTGATGAAGATGCTGCCGATCATCTTCACCTTCTTCTTCCTGTGGTTCCCGGCCGGTCTGGTGCTGTACTGGGTAGTCAACAACTGCCTGTCCATTGCGCAACAGTGGTACATTACCCGGCAGATCGAAAAGGGCGCCGCGAGCAAGGACTAAGTCCGGCTCACCGCCAGTCAAACGCCCCGTTCGCGGGGCGTTTTGCTATCCACAGAAAACACCGGAGCCGCCATGAGCACGCCCTATCACGCCGATACCATTGCCGCGCTGGCCACCGCTCCTGGCCAGGGCGGCGTCGGGATCATTCGTGTCTCCGGCCCGGCTGCTCGGGACATTGCCGAGCGCATCGCCCGCCGCAACCTGCAACCGCGCTACGCCCACTACGGTCCGTTCTGGTCTGGTGAGCAGACACTGGACGAAGGCATCGCGCTGTTCTTCCCCGGCCCGCATTCCTTTACCGGTGAAGACGTGCTGGAACTGCAGGGCCACGGTGGTCCGGTGGTAATGGATCTGTTGCTCAAGGCATGCCTGGCCGCCGGCGCACGACAGGCGCGCCCCGGTGAATTCAGTGAACGTGCCTTCCTTAATGACAAGCTGGACCTGGCTCAGGCCGAAGCGATTGCCGATCTGATCGAAGCCAGCTCCGAGCAGGCGGCGCGCAATGCCCTGAACTCGCTGCAAGGGGTGTTCTCCCAGCGCGTGCGTTCCCTGACCGAGTCGCTGATTGCCCTGCGCATCTACGTTGAAGCGGCGATCGACTTCCCTGAGGAGGAGATCGACTTTCTCGCCGACGGTCACGTGCTGTCGCAACTGCAGGCAGTGCAGGCTGAACTGACCCAGGTACAGCGCCAGGCCGGGCAGGGCGCGCTGCTGCGTGACGGCATGAACGTGGTGATCGCCGGGCGGCCCAACGCCGGCAAGTCGAGCTTGCTCAACGCCCTGGCCGGGCGCGAAAGTGCGATTGTCACCGATATTGCCGGCACCACCCGGGACATCCTGCGCGAACATATCCACATCGATGGCATGCCGCTGCATATCATCGATACCGCGGGCCTGCGTGACACCGACGATCAGGTCGAGCGTATTGGTGTGCAGCGTGCGATGAACGCCATCGGCGAGGCCGATCGGATTCTGCTGATGGTCGATGCCAGTCAGCCGGAAGCCAAAAATCCAGACCTGCTGTGGCCGGAGTTTCTCGCCCAACGCCCCGACCCGGCCAAGGTCACGCTGATCTATAACAAGATCGATGTCACCGCAGAGCCCGTTGCACAGGACATCGCAGCAGACGGTTCGGTGGTGCTGCATCTGTCAGCCCGGCAGGGTGAGGGTATCGATCTGCTGCGTGAACATTTGAAAGCCTGCATGGGCTTTGAGCAAACCGGCGAAAGCCTGTTCAGCGCCCGCCGCCGCCATCTCGAAGCACTGGAAGAAGCTGCTAGTTACTTGCAGCATGGCTTTGATCAGCTCACCCTGATGGGCGCTGGCGAGCTGCTGGCCGAAGACCTGCGCATGGCCCAGCAAGCCCTCGGCAAGATCACCGGCGAGTTTTCCGCCGATGACCTGCTGGGGCGGATCTTCTCCAGCTTCTGTATTGGTAAGTAACTAGCGCCAGGGTCAGCGGCGCAGACGTTGTTGCAGCAACGCGCCCAGCGCTGCCAGCAGCCCGGCGAGAACAGCCAGCGTCCACACAGGCATCCCCAGCAGCAACAACAAACCGCCTGCTCCCGCACCCACTGCGCTGCCAAAATACAGCGCGGATTCGTTCAGCGCGACCGCCAGGTTGCCTTCTTCCCCCGTCCCTTGAACCTTGAGTAGTTCGCTGTTCTGAGGTACCTGCAGAGCCCAGCCAACCGCCCCCCATATCGCCATAACAAGCATCAGCAAGCCACTGCTTTGCACTACCATCGCCGGTAACAACAACAGTGCTGCTGACAGCAGCAGCATAATCACCAGAGTTGTTTTGCGTGCCCCTAAACGTTCGGTGAACGGACCGGCCAGAAAGCTGCCAAGCACACCACCGATTCCCCAGATCCACAGATAGCGCGCAAGCGACTCGCTCTCATCCAGCGAGGCAAGTAATGGAGCGATGAAGGTGTACATACCCAGGCTGGCTATCGCAGCCAGCAAGGAGACAGCAAGAATGCCAACTACCTTGCGATCAGCCAATAGTTGGAGCTTTCTGCCCAGTGGACTGGCGACCGCTCCCGGAACTGCGGGCAGCAGGTGTAGAAGACCTACCAGCGACACTCCGCCCAGCAAGGCGATAAGCCAGAAAGCGGCCTCCCAACCCGCCTGTTCCGCCAGCATTAGGCCTAGCGGAACCCCCAGGACCACTCCCGCCGCCATAAAGCCCATGATCACGGCAATTGCCTTTTCCCGTCTGTTTGGCTGCAGGGCTGTGGCCGTACCAATGCCAACAGCCAAGTAAACTCCGGCGCCCACGCCCGCCAGTGCTCTAAACGCCAACAGAGCGGTAAAACTGTCTGCCAAGGCGCTAACCGCATTGGCCAGGACAAAAACGCTCAGCGCAATCAGCAGACCTGAGCGCCGTCGTTGCGCTGGCAGCATCGCAACCACCAGAGGCGAACCGACGGCATAGGCAAGGGTAAACGCGGTGACCAACTGCACCGCAACACCCGCGCTGACGCTGAACCCTGCCTCCACTTGTGGTATCAACCCTGCAGTGATGTAAGAAGCCATGCCAAGTGAAAATGCGCCCAGCGCAATCAAGTACACGGGGACTTGTGAGTAGTAAGCACGGGATGGCTCGGTATTCGCTCTTTGCAGGTCTTCTATCAGCATTTCCGGTCTCCATTGGTTGAAGATGGCCATGCTAGGTAGCCTGTTAACCAGTTACAATTTAGCCATTTATGCTATTACAAGAAGCAATGGTGACCTTATGAGCAAGCTGGAGCGAACCCGGGGAGAGCTGGCCGACTTTCTGAGAAGCCGGCGCGAGCGTCTGTCGCCAACCGATGTCGGCTTGCCGTCCGGGGGACGCCGCAGAACGCCAGGCTTGCGACGCGAGGAGGTGGCCGCGCTCTCCGGCGTTGGTCTGACCTGGTATACCTGGCTGGAGCAGGGCAGAAATATCAGTGTATCGGCGGACTTTCTGGACAGCTTGTCCCAGGCGCTGAGGCTCGATGCTGCTGAACGGCGTCACCTGTATCTCCTTGCTCATAACCGGCTGCCCGCTGAACCGGGAAGAACCTTCTGTCAGGTGCCGCCGATGATTCAGCGATTGGCGCAGGACCTGCTGCCTCATGCCGCTTATGTTCTGAACCTGCGTTGGGACGTGCTGCTCTACAACATCAGCGCCGGCAGTTTGTTTGGCTTTGATCGTTATCCTGCGGAGCAGCGAAATCTTCTCTGGCTGCTGTTCACCGACGACCAACTGCGTGGTCGTCTTGTCGACTGGGAACAGCAGGCCATACAAATGCTGTCCAGCTTTCGCCGTGACTATGCCGTGGCCGGTGACGACCCCAGCATCAGATCATTGGTCGAAGATTTGCTCAAGGCCTCTCCTGACTTCCGACTCTGGTGGCCGCGACACGATGTGCACGCGCCTTGTGAAGGCAAGCGCTCCCTGATCATCGATGGGCTGCCGATCAGCTTCGATCATACGTCGCTAACCATCGACGCAGAACGGCACCTGCGACTGGTGATTTATGCTCGTTCTGCTGACTGACTGAGCCGCAGTGTGCTGATGACCGCCGCCAACACGGCAAAGGCGCTGGCAGCCAGCAGGGCGACATGGGTGCCATCGTCCACAAACAGGTTGAACGCCAGGGCTACCAGCGCAGCACCGCTGGTTTGGCCAACCAGGCGGGCGGTGCTGAGCATGCCACTGGCGCCACCACTGCGATGAATCGGCGCGGCGGTGATGATGGTGTGATTGTTCGGCGACTGAAACAAGCCGAAGCCCGCACCACACAACATCATCCACGCCAGTATCAAGGCAAATCCAGGGCTATCCGGCAGGCTGGCCAACCCCCACAGCCCGCCAGCAAACAGCAGCATGCCGATGCCCCCCAGCAGACCCGCGTGGTAACGCTCCAGCAGTCGACCGGCCAGGGGCGCAGTCAACATGGTTGCCAGTGGCCAGGGTGTCATCAGCAGACCGGTCTGGATGGCATTGAGGCCCAGTTGATGCTGAAAATAGAAGGGGATGGAGACCATCGCCAGCATCTGCGCGGTGAAGGCGCTGATCGAGCTGCAGATAGACAGGGCAAAGATCGGAATGCGCAGCAAATCCACCGGCAACAGCGGCATGCTGCGGCTCAGCTGCCGGCGCACGAACAGCCAGCCCAACGGCACACCGATGAGTACCGGCAGCACTAGCCACCAGCCGGCGTGGCCCTGGGCAAAACCGGTCACGGCAAGAAAGAAGCACCCCAGCGTCAGCACGTTGAGCAGGGCGCTGGGCAGGTCAAAGCGCTGACTCGGGGCGCCCTCGTTGGAGGGCAGAAAACGCCAGCCCATGATCAACGCCAACAGGCCAACCGGCGCGCTGACGGCAAACAGCCAGGGCCAGCTGGCCAGCGACAGAATGGCCGCCGCCACACTGGGCCCGGCGGCAGCGGCAACGGAGACGATCAGGGTATTGAGGGCCACACCCCGGCCCAGGCGTGCGCGCGGGTAGATCAGCCGGGTCAGTGCACCGTTGACGCTCATCACCGCCGCCGCACCCAGGCCTTGCAGCATGCGCGCCAGGGTCAGCTCCAGCAGGGAATCGCTGAGGGCACAGAACACCGACATGCTGGCAAACACCGCCAGCCCGATCAGATAGATGCGCCGGTAGCTCCACAAATCGCCCAGTGAAGCCAGCGGCAGCAGACTGACGGCAATGACCAGTTGATAGGCATTGACCACCCAGATGGAACTGGCGGCACTGGCGCCCAGATCGGCGCCGATAGTTGGCAGGGCGACGTTGGCGATCATGCCGTCGAGTACGGCCATGGTCACCCCCAGGGCGATCGCAATGATCGCCCCGAGGCGCTGCGGCATGGGTAAACCGTCTTGGTGTGCAGGGGACAAGTCGGGCCTCTGAATGACAGAACCGGCCGGTCACCTTAGCACAGCACAGGCTCCTTCAGCGCCACCCGGCAACCTCATGCACGGGCGCATCGCGCTGCACCAGGCAGCGGCCGTCACGGATTGAGGCCAGCACCGGCGACTGGTTCAGCAACACCTCGTAAGGTGTAGCACCGTTCACCACCATGCAGCGTGCCGGATTGCCGACGGCAATGCCGTAGTCGTTCAGCTTGAGCGCGGCCGCGCCGTTGTCGGTCACGATCTCCAGCGCGGTCTCGATGCGTTCCATCCCCAGCATGTGGCAGGCGTGCAGGCCGACATCCAGGGTACGCAGCAGGTTGCCGTTGCCCATCGGATACCAGGGATCGCGAATCGAGTCCTGGCCAAAACAGACTTTAAGACCTGCATCAAGCAGCTCCGGTACCCGGGTCACGCCACGGCGTTTGGGGTAACCGTCAAAGCGGCCCTGCAGGTGCAGGTTCTCGGTTGGCAGGGCAACAAAGTTCAGGCCCGACTTGCCCAGCAGACGGAACAGGCGGCTGCAGTAAGCCTCATCGTAGGAGTGCATGGCACAGGTGTGGCTGGCGGTTACCCGGCTGCCGTAGTCACGACTGAGGGCTTCCGCCGCCAATACTTCCAGGAAGCGCGACTGCGGGTCGTCGATCTCGTCGCAATGCACATCCACCAGGCAGTCGTTGCGCTCGGCCAGATCCATCAACCATTTGACCGATTCCACGCCGTAGTCGCGGGTGAACTCAAAGTGCGGAATACCGCCGATGACGTCGGCCCCCACCGTGACCGCCTCGCGCATCAGCTCCTTGCCACCGGGGAAGGACAGAATGCCCTCCTGCGGAAAGGCAACAATCTGCAGATCGACAAACTCGGCAACCCGCTCGCGCACCTCGACCATCGCGCGCAACGCAGTGAGCTGCGGATCGGTCACGTCGACATGGGTGCGCACATACTGAATGCCATGGGCGGCGAACAACTTGAGCGTCTGCTCGGCCCGACTGATAACGTCGTCGCGGCTGAGCATGGCCTTGCGCTCGCCCCAGCATTCGATGCCTTCGAACAGGGTGCCGCTCTGGTTCCAGCGCGGCTCACCGGCGGTCAGCGCTGCATCGAGGTGAATGTGCGGCTCCACAAAAGGAGGCAGCAACAGGTTGCCGCCGGCATCCAGCTCGCCAGCCGCCGCGCTCTGGCTGGCAGATTGGACATCAATCGCAGTGAAGCGACCGTCAGCCATGCCGACGCGGTACAGGCCGGAACGCCCGGCCAGGCGGGCGTTGACGATGGCGGTGAGGGGCAGGGTCATGGGTGTTCTCCAGAATCAGGGCATTGGCACAGCAGGTGCGCCAGTATCAGGTTATTCAAATCGTCGGGCCGTTTTGGATCCAGCCCGGTGGCGCGAAACAGCTTGTTCAGTCGATAACGTACAGAGTTGCGGTGGCTGCCCAGGCTGCTGGCGGCCGCGCTGACATTACCGCCGTGCTGCAACCAGGCGGTGAGTGTCGGGCCCAGGTCATCCAGCAAGGCCTGATGCTCGGCAAACCAGGGGGCGATGAACTCCCGACGGGCCGGCAAATTACCCAAGCGCAGCTGCAGGCGCTGCAGCAGGGTCTCGGCCCGGGTTTCATCCTCCCGGCTGGCCAGTTGCTCACGACTGATAATGGCGCGGCTGATGGCTTCGGTCACCGTCACCATCGGCAACGAATAGGGCTGCTCCAGCACCGGCAGTTGCAATACGTCGGCCCGCTTGAGCAGAGCACTGGGGAGCTGGCCGATATAGGCATCACCGGTCAGGATCACCAGCCCGGCAACACCGGTCGCCGCGCCCTCATGCACCAGCTCAAACAGGTTATCCAGGCTGTGATGCCGACCGATCCCGGTGATGAACACCAGCTCTCCGCCCTTGATCCAGGGCGCGAAGGAGCGGTTCTCCGCCACATAGGGCCAGCGTACCCGCCGCCCGGCACCGGCTTGCCCGGCGCGCAGACGGATGGCGCCGAGACCGGGCAGATCAGGAATATCGGCCGTACACAGCAGCTCGCTCATGCGCGGCTGGACAGCGCGGCACGGCGTTCACGTACCGGGTTGATCAGCAATGCCAGCAGCGTGTAGGCCACGCCTGCTGTCAGCACACCCACCAGGGGAGCAACCCAGTTGGAGGTATAGGCAACCAGCGAACCGATGGCGTAGGCGCTCAGGCCGACCCAGTTGAAAGCCGGCAGGGCGGTCGTAGCCAGGTCGCCGTAGCGACCACGCCAGGTGACCAGGTAATTGGCCATGATCACGCCACCCACCGGCGGGATAAAGGTGCCCAGCAGAATCAGGAACGGAATCAGCCACTCGTACATGCCCAGTACCGCCAGCAAGGTGCCGATGGCAGCGCCGACGACCGTGACAGTGCGGCGACGCTCCGTACGCAGCAAATTACAGCCGGCCACGGCAAAGTTGTAGACCGTATTGTCCTGGGTGGTCCACAGGTTGAGGAACAGCATCAGGACACCCAGCGTCGCCAGCCCCTGCGCGACCATGATGTCAACGATGTCGGCCTGCTGATACACCAGCGCACCGAACGCGCCGACCAGTGTCATCAAGCCGTTGCCGACGAAGAACGCCGCCAGCGTAGCAATCACCGCCGCCTTGCCGGACTTGGCAAAGCGGGTCCAGTTGGTGGCCTGGGTGCCACCGCTGACAAAGGTGCCGAACACCAGGGTAATGGCCGCCGCCACGCTCATCTCGGCGCTCGGGTCGATTGCTGACAAGCCGGCCAACCCGCCGGCATCGGAGCCGGCAATGCCGAGGCTGACGGCAATCAGAATGATCATCGCCGGTACGGCCACCCGCGACAGCAGATCCAGCCCGCGATAGCCGATAAAGGCACTGATACAGAAGCCAAAACCAAACAGCACCATCAGCGGCAAGGTCAGGCTTTCCGGCAGCCCGGTCATTTTCACCAGCAGCAGCGCCATGGTGGCCGTGCCCCAGGCGTACCAGCCAATCTGGGTGAAACCGAGAATGAAGTCGGACAGCTTGCTGCCCATATCACCAAAGGCATAGCGACTCATCAGCGCGGTGTTCAGGCCCGAGCGGGCGGCGATGTAGCCCAGCGCCGCAGCGTAGGCACCGAGCAGCAGGTTGCCGACCAGCAGAATCCACAGCAGCGTGGAAAACCCGAAGGCAGCTCCCACGCTACCGCCTGCCCACATGGTGGCACTGAAAAAGGTAAAGCCCAGCAGGACGAAACTCATTGACCACATGCTCTTGCGTGCATGGGTCGGCACCGGGCTCAGCGGGTAATCCTGATCGGCGCTATCGATTAACTCACTCATTGTCTTTTTCTCCGGTTGGCAGCGGTTGCATCCACGACGGCGGATGCGTGCTCGGCAACGAGCAACCAGCGTGCCAGCAGCCCGAATTGAGCCGCTGACCTCCGTTTGGGTGCGCGGATTGCTGTGCAGACTGCACAAACAACCGGGGAGGTTGCCCCAATACGAGGCATATATTAGAGCGAATTAACGAAGCGCTGAGCAAATCGGCCTGCAAACACAGCATCCTCCTGGGTGAACGTGGTACGCCCAGAGGCGGGCTGGCAAGACCCTGTTTCGACGCCAGGCTCCACCCGACAGCAGACAGGGCAGACCAAACAGGCTGTTCCTGAGGGCTGTGGAAAACTGCCCTTCAACCCGGTCGATAACCAGGGGGATAAGCCTGGGCATAACCAGCCTGTGGATAACACGCCCATTCATCCACAGGCTGTACCACTGGGTACCCACCTGTCGTCGACGGCTTTCACACAGCCTTTTGTTTTCTGCAGTGCATTGAAAATAAAAGAATTTATTGAGTTTTCCACAGACAGGCGTTGCCCCAATAGCATTAACTTATTCAATCTTTTTATATATTTTCATCTTTATTCTTTTTAACTCTTTGCCGGGAGAAAAAAGCCGGTTGTACAAAAAATGGTCAGCACGGCTGCAATTTTCTCCCCTTGGCCCTATAATCAGCCCCTTTTTTCTGCGTCGGGGATACGCCCGGCAAACGAGGTGACAGGTGGACTTTCCCAGCCGTTTTGACGTCATTGTGGTCGGTGGTGGCCATGCCGGTACCGAAGCTGCGCTGGCAGCCGCGCGTATGGGCGTGAAGACCCTGCTGCTCAGTCACAACGTTGAGACGCTGGGACAGATGAGCTGCAACCCGGCTATCGGTGGTATCGGCAAAAGCCATCTGGTCAAGGAAATCGACGCGCTGGGTGGCGCCATGGCCTTGGCTACCGATCAGGCCGGCATCCAGTTCCGCGTGCTCAACAGCCGCAAGGGCCCCGCTGTGCGCGCTACCCGTGCCCAGGCTGACCGCGTGCTGTACAAGGCTGCCATTCGCCATACGCTGGAAAACCAGCCAAACCTGTGGATCTTCCAACAGGCTTGTGATGACCTGATTGTGGAACAACAACAGGTGCGCGGTGTGGTCACCCAGATGGGCCTGCGTTTTCTGGCTGACAACGTGGTGCTGACCACCGGTACCTTCCTCGGCGGACTGATTCATATCGGCCTGGATAACTACTCCGGTGGCCGCGCGGGTGATCCGCCGGCCATTGCCCTGGCAAAACGATTACGTGAATTACCCCTGCGGGTTGATCGCCTGAAAACCGGTACTCCGCCGCGCATCGACGGGCGCAGCGTCGATTTCAGCCAGATGACCGTGCAGCCGGGTGACACACCGATCCCGGTGATGTCGTTCATGGGCAGTGCAGCGCTGCACCCCGAGCAGGTCAACTGCTACATCACGCACACCAACGAGCGTACCCACGACATCATTCGCGAGAATCTTGACCGCTCGCCGATGTACTCCGGCGTTATCGAGGGCATTGGACCGCGCTACTGCCCGTCGATCGAGGACAAGATTCACCGCTTTGCCGACAAGCACAGCCACCAGGTGTTTATCGAGCCCGAGGGCCTGACTACCCATGAGCTGTACCCCAACGGCATTTCCACCTCGCTGCCGTTCGACGTCCAGCTGCAGATTGTGCAGTCGATCAAGGGCATGGAAAACGCGCACATCCTGCGTCCGGGTTATGCCATCGAATACGATTACTTCAATCCGCAGGACCTGAAGTACTCGCTGGAAACCAAGGTGATCGACGGCCTGTTCTTTGCCGGTCAGATCAACGGCACCACAGGCTACGAAGAAGCCGGCGCCCAAGGTTTGCTGGCGGGTCTGAACGCTGCACGGCGTGCGCAGGAACTGGACGCCTGGTGTCCGCGTCGGGATGAAGCCTACATCGGCGTATTGGTCGACGACCTGATCACCATGGGCACCCGCGAGCCCTATCGCATGTTCACCTCGCGCGCCGAGTACCGCCTGGTGCTGCGTGAAGACAACGCCGACTTGCGGCTGACCGAGCAGGGCCGTGCACTGGGTCTGGTCGATGACGCTCGCTGGGCGGCGTTCAACGCCAAGCGCGAAGCCATCGAACAGGAAACCCAGCGCCTGCGCAGCACCTGGGTGCAGCCCGCCAGCGAACAGGGCAAGGCCTACAGTGCCCAGTACGGTACGCCGCTGACCCACGAATACAGCTTGCTGGACTTGTTGCGGCGCCCGGAAGTGGATTACCCCGCACTGGTGGCCTTGACCGGCGGCAGTGACGTGCCCGCCGATGCCGCCGAGCAGGTTGAGATTCAGGCCAAGTACGCCGGCTACATCGAGCGCCAACAGGAAGAAATCGACCGCCTGCGCCAACACGAACAGACCCGCCTGCCCGAGGACCTGGACTACGCCAGCCTGAATGGGCTGTCCAACGAGATTCGCGGCAAGCTGGCTGATGTGCGGCCGCAGACGCTGGGACAGGCCTCGCGCATCCCGGGCGTCACGCCGGCGGCAGTCAGCTTGTTGCTGATTCACCTGAAAAAACGCAACGCGCTGGGCAGTGGCTCTCTGGCCAGGGAGGCATGAGCGCGATGGGGCAACACGCAATCGAGCTGGCCCACGGCGCGCGGCAGCTCGGTATTGATCTGACCGACGACCAGCAGACACAACTGCTGGCCTACCTCAGTCTGCTGAACAAGTGGAACAAGGCCTACAACCTCACTGCGGTGCGCAACCCGGACGAAATGGTCAGCCGTCATCTGCTCGACAGCCTCAGCATCCTGCCCTACATCGAGGGCGAGCGCTGGCTCGACGTGGGCAGCGGCGGTGGCATGCCCGGTGTGATGCTGGCAATCATGTTTCCTGCCCGCCATTTCACCCTGCTGGACAGCAACGGCAAGAAGACCCGCTTTCTGACCCAGGTAAAAACCGAGTTGGGGCTGGCCAACCTGGAGGTGATCAACAGCCGTGTCGAGGCGTTCAATGTTGAGCAGCCGTTCGACGGCATTACCTCGCGGGCCTTCGCCTCGCTGGCCGACTTCACCCACCTGACCCGTCACCTGGGTAGCCCGGATACCCGCTGGCTGGCAATGAAAGGGGTGTACCCCGACGACGAGTTGGCTGCCATGCCGGTCGACTTCCAGCTCGAGAGCAGTGCACAATTGCAGGTTCCCGGTTGCGTCGGCAGCCGCCATCTGTTGATACTGCGACGGATGAATCAGGGCTGAGATCAAGGGGGTCATACGTGGGCAAGGTGCTGGCAATTGCCAACCAGAAAGGCGGTGTGGGAAAGACCACCACCACGATCAATCTCGCCGCCTCGCTGGCCGCAACCAAGCGCAAGGTGCTGCTGATCGATCTCGACCCCCAGGGCAACGCGACCATGGGCAGCGGCATCGACAAGGCGAACCTGGACAACTCGGTGTACGAGCTGCTGACCGGGCAGTGCGAGTTTGCCGACGCGGTCTGTCGCTCGGAATACGGCGGCTACGATTTGCTGCCGGCCAACGGTGACCTGACCGCTGCCGAAGTCGAGCTGATCAACATCAAAATGAAAGAAAGCCGGCTGCGCTACGCGCTGGTCAATGCCCGCGAGCAGTACGACTTCATCCTCATCGACTGTCCGCCGTCGTTGAACATGCTGACCGTCAACGGCCTGGTTGCCGCTGACGGGGTCATCATTCCGATGCAGTGCGAGTATTACGCGCTGGAAGGCTTGTCCGCGCTGGTCAACACCATCAGCCGCATCAGCTCGGTGCTCAACCCGAGTCTGCAGATCGAAGGTCTTCTGCGCACCATGTACGATCCGCGCAACAGCCTGACGCTGGATGTATCCGCCCAGCTCAGTGCCCATTTTGGCGACAAGCTTTACCAGACCGTGATTCCGCGCAACGTGCGTCTGGCCGAGGCGCCGAGCTTCGGTATGCCCGCGCTGGCGTATGACAAGCAGTCGCGTGGCGCTGTCGCCTATCTGGCGCTCGCCGGCGAGGTGGTACGTCGCAGCAAGCAGGCAGCCAAGGCGGCTGCCGTTACCGATTTGAACGAATGACAACAAGGACAACGAGCATGGCGGGCAAGAAGCGCGGCTTGGGACGGGGACTGGATGCACTGCTGAGTGCAGGCGCCGGTGCGGCCAGCGAGAACGACAGCCAGGATCGGATCCTCAAGGAGCTGCCGGTAGATCTGGTCCAGCGCGGCAAGTATCAGCCACGCCGGGACATGGACCCGCAGGCACTGGAGGAACTCGCCGAGTCGATTCGTGCCCAGGGCGTGATGCAGCCCATCGTCGTACGCCCGATCAGCGAAGGCCGCTACGAGATCATCGCCGGTGAGCGGCGCTGGCGTGCCAGTCAGCTGGCCGGCCTGGACAGCATTCCGGCGGTGATCCGCGAAGTGCCGGATGAAGCCGCTATCGCCATGGCGCTGATCGAGAACATCCAGCGCGAAGACCTCAACCCGATCGAGGAAGCCATCGCCCTGCAGCGGCTGCAGCAGGAATTCGAACTGACCCAGCAGCAGGTAGCTGACGCGGTTGGCAAGTCGCGGGTGAGTATTACCAACCTGTTGCGCCTGATGAGCCTGCCCGAAGACGTCAAGCTGATGCTGGAGCGCGGCGACCTGGAAATGGGCCATGCCCGTGCCTTGCTGGGCTTGCCGGCTGAGCAGCAGACCACCGCCGCGCGCCAGGTGGTCGCCAAGGGGCTGACCGTTCGTCAGACCGAAGCGCTGGTCCGCCAGTGGCTGAACCCCAGAAGGGATGCGACACAACAGCGCACCAACCCGGACGTGGAGCGTCTGCAACAGGACCTGGGCGAGCGTCTGGGCGCCGATGTGAAGTTGCAGCACGGTGCCCGCGGCAAAGGCCGGCTGGTGATCAGCTACAGCTCGCTTGACGAGCTTGATGGCATTCTCGAGCACATCCGCTAAGCTCTTGCGAGCGCGCAAGCAGCGTCATTGCTGGCTTGGCGAGGCGCGGTCAATTATTACAAAAGATGACTGTCAGGCGGCCCGTCCGGCGTTTTGACCACAACATGTAGTGCCTGACCCCAAGGCACAACCAAAGCAGCCGGGGATGCCGCGCAGATCAGGCAGCATGCGCCCTCGCGCCTTGTAGTGCCGCGCCTGTTTGGTTGCTACTGACAGGTCGAACACATATAATCACCGGCGCTTTAGGGGGCGGCCACACGAATCCCCGCGCCGAGTGCGCGCGCAGTCAAGGTGGCCGGACAGCCCGGCAATTTGTTTCACGCATGCACCACCCGCAGGGGTTTGAGTACTGATGACGACTGTGAAGACCAATGCCATTCGTCGTCCCCCGCTGATCAAGTGGTTCGCGTTTCAGGCTGTTGTTGTGGTTTTGATGGGGGCGCTTTTCTGGATTAAAAGCCCCGTGGCGGCATACTCCGCCCTGGTGGGAGGGCTTATTTTTCTCCTGCCCAATGTGTATTTCGCGCTCAAGGCTTTCAGGTACACCGGGGCGCGCGCTGCAAAGCAGATAATGGATTCTTTTTACAAGGGTGAGGCCGGCAAGCTCATCCTCTGCGCTGTCCTCTTTGCGATAGCGTTCAAAAGTATTAAGCCGATTGATGTATCGGCACTGTTTCTTACATTTGCGATCATGCTGGTCACGAACTGGCTAACACCTGCGGTAATGGGTGGAAAAACGCAGCACAGCTAAAGGACCTGAGGAACGTTATGGCAGGCGCTACCGCATCAGAGTACATCAAGCACCACCTTCAGAATTTGACCTACGGGAAACTCCCGGCCGGTTATGAGCGTGCCGATGGCACGGTTCTGGGGCAGGACACCTGGACCATGGCCCACGGCGCTCAGGAAGCGTCCGACATGGGTTTCATGGCTATTCACGTAGACACCATCGGCTGGTCACTGTTCCTCGGTGCGCTGTTTTTGTTCTTCTTCCGCATGGCGGCCAAGAAAGCCACCTCCGATGTTCCCGGCGGTCTGCAGAACTTTGTTGAAATGATGGTCGAGTTTGTCGATCAGAGCGTTAAAGAGACCTTCCACGGTCGCAACAAGGTGATCGCACCGCTGTCGCTGACCATCTTCTGCTGGGTCTTCCTGATGAACCTGATGGACCTGGTACCCGTCGACTTCCTGCCGCAGCTGTTCCACATGGCCGGTGTCGAGTACATGAAGGTCGTACCCACTACCGATGTCAACGCCACCCTGGGCATGTCCCTGTCGGTCTTTGCGCTGATCATCTTCTACAGCATCAAGGTCAAGGGTGTTGGCGGCTTCCTCGGTGAGCTGACCCTGCATCCCTTCTCCTCCAGCAACATTTTCCTGAAGGTCCTGCTGATTCCGGTCAACCTGCTGCTCGAAGGCGTCAGCCTGCTGGCCAAACCGGTCTCCCTCGCTCTGCGTCTGTTCGGTAACCTGTACGCCGGCGAGCTGATCTTCATCCTGATCGCTCTGCTGCCCTTCTGGGCTCAGTGGGCGCTGTCCGTGCCGTGGGCTATCTTCCACATTCTGATCATCACGCTGCAGGCATTCATCTTCATGATGCTGACCATCGTGTACCTCAGTATGGCGCACGAAGACAGTCACTGATTCAGGCGATAACGATTTAGTTCTACCCGAAAACCCATAACTTGCAATTAACTGAAAACTGGGAGCTTTAAATGGAAACTGTAGTTGGAATGACCGCGATTGCCGTAGCACTGCTGATTGGCCTGGGCGCACTGGGCACTGCAATTGGCTTTGGTATCCTGGGTGGCAAATTCCTGGAAGGCGCTGCGCGTCAGCCGGAAATGATTCCCGCCCTGCAGGTGAAAATGTTCATCGTCGCCGGTCTGCTCGACGCCGTAACCATGATCGGTGTTGGTATCGCTCTGTTCTTCACCTTTGCCAACCCCTTCATTGCCCAAGTTGCGTAATGCAGTCGCCGGTAACGGCGACTCCAACTTGATGGTTTTGAATAACAGGCAAGAGGTGAAGACGTGAACATCAATTTGACGATACTCGGTCAAGCGATCGCGTTCTTCATCTTCGTGGTGTTCTGCATGAAGTATGTGTGGCCTCCGGTCATCGCTGCTCTGCAGGAGCGCCAGAAGAAGATCGCAGACGGCCTTGCAGCCTCTGATCGCGCCGCCAAGGACCTGGAACTGACACAAGAGAAGTCAGCCCAGGAACTGCGTCAGGCAAAAGAGCAGGCTGCAGCACTGATTGAGCAAGCTAACAAGCGTGCCAACCAGATTGTTGAAGCCTCCAAAGAGGACGCTCGCAAAGAAGGCGAGAAGATTCTGGCTCAGGCCCAGGCGGAAATCGAACAGCAGCGCATCAAGGCCAGAGACGCTCTGCGCGCCGAAATCGCTGCCATCGCAGTGGCTGGCGCCGAGAAGATTCTGGAAACTTCTGTCGACGCTGACAAGCACGGTGACATGCTGAACAAGCTGGTAGCCGAACTCTAAGCGAGGTCATCATGGCAGAACTGATTACGCTGGCCCGCCCCTACGCCAAAGCGGCATTTGAGCGGGCAAAAGCCCAACAGGCCCTGGCCGAATGGGCTGAGGTGCTGAACGCTGCTGGCCAGGTGGCCGCAGACGAGGCAACTCGCCAGCTGCTGACCGATCCGGGTCTGGCGGAACAGAAGAAAGCCGAGGTCATCCTCGAGTGCACCGGTCAGTCGGTGTCCGAGGAGCAACGCAACTTTCTGATGATCCTCGCCGATAACCGCAGGCTTGCCCTGCTGCCCGAGATTGCGACGCTATTCAACAGCTTCCGAGCTGAACTTGAGCGCACTATCGACATTGACGTCAGCTCTGCTTTCGAGCTGACTGACGCACAGCAGCAGCAGCTTGCCCAGGCGCTGTCCAAGAAGCTCGATCGCAATGTGCGCATCGACGCGACCCTGGACAAGTCACTGATTGGTGGACTGGTTGTTCGCACCGGCGACCTGGTCATCGACGCCTCCGTGCGCGGAAAGCTGACCAAACTGGCCGAGTCGTTGGGCTCCTGATTTCAGCATAAGGTTTTGAGGATAAAGGCATGCAACAACTGAATCCATCAGAGATCAGTGACATCATCAAGAAGCGGATCGAGCAACTCGATATCTCTTCTCAGGCACGTAACGAAGGTACGATTCTTTCCGTATCTGACGGTATTGTGCGGATTCACGGTCTCGCCGATGTAATGTACGGGGAAATGCTTGAGTTTCCCGAAGGCGTCTTTGGTATGGCACTGAACCTGGAGCAAGACTCCGTCGGTGCCGTCATCCTGGGTGACTACCTGGGTCTGGCCGAAGGCATGACCGTCAAGTGCACCGGTCGCATCCTGGAAGTGCCGGTAGGTCCGGAACTGCTGGGCCGCGTTGTCAACGCACTGGGCGCGCCGATCGATGGCAAGGGCGATATCAACGCCAACGCCACCGACGCGGTCGAAAAGGTTGCGCCGGGCGTGATCTGGCGTAAGTCGGTAGACCAGCCCATCCAGACTGGCTACAAGGCCGTCGACGCGATGGTTCCGGTAGGTCGTGGTCAGCGTGAGCTGATCATTGGTGACCGCCAGACCGGTAAGACTGCGATGGCTGTTGACGCCATCATCAACCAGAAAGGGTCCGGCGTTAAGTGTGTCTACGTCGCGGTTGGTCAGAAGCAATCGACCATCGCCAACGTGGTACGCAAGCTGGAAGAGCACGATGCCATGGGTCACACCGTGATCGTCGCCGCTTCCGCTTCCGACCCGGCTGCTCTGCAGTTCCTGGCTCCTTACGCCGGCTGCACCATGGGTGAGTACTTCCGCGACCGCGGCGAAGACGCGCTGATCATCTACGATGACCTGTCCAAGCAAGCCGTTGCCTACCGTCAGATCTCCCTGCTGCTGCGCCGCCCGCCGGGCCGTGAAGCCTACCCGGGTGACGTGTTCTATCTCCACAGCCGTCTGCTGGAGCGCGCTTCCCGCGTTTCCGAAGAGTACGTCGAGAAGTTCACCAACGGTGCCGTAACCGGCAAGACTGGTTCGCTGACCGCTCTGCCGATCATCGAAACTCAGGCTGGTGACGTATCCGCGTTCGTACCGACCAACGTGATCTCCATCACCGACGGTCAGATCTTCCTGGAATCCAACCTGTTCAACTCGGGTGTCCGTCCGGCCGTTAACGCCGGTGTATCGGTATCTCGTGTAGGTGGTGCTGCTCAGACCAAGATCATCAAGAAACTGTCCGGTGGTATCCGTACCGCACTGGCGCAGTACCGTGAACTGGCGGCTTTCGCCCAGTTTGCCTCTGATCTGGATGAAGCGACCCGCAAGCAGCTGGAACACGGTCAGCGCGTTACCGAGCTGATGAAACAGGACCAGTACGCGCCGATGTCCATCGCCGAGATGGGTGTCAGCCTGTTCGCAGCCGAGAAGGGCTTCCTGTCCGACGTCGAGCAGAACAAGGTCGGTGCTTTCGAGAAAGCCATGATTGCCTACTTCAAATCTGAGCACGCAGACCTGCTTGCCAAGATCAACGAAAAGGGCGATTACAACGACGATATCGAAGCAGGCATCAAAGCCGGCATCGAGAAGTTCAAGGCGACCCAGAGCTGGTAAGCCGACGGCGGGGCGCAGCGTGAGCTGAGCCCCGCTTCGCGCGATCCGGCCAAGGGCAAACCTGGAAAGGTGTGACATGGCAGGCGCAAAAGAGATTCGCGGCAAGATCGCGAGTATTAAAAGTACGCAGAAGATCACCAGCGCCATGGAAAAGGTGGCGGTCAGCAAGATGCGCAAGGCACAACAGCGCATGACTGCCAGCCGCCCGTACGCTGAGCGTATCCAGCAGGTGATCGGTCATTTGGCCAACGCCAACCCCGAGTACCGCCACGCGTTCATGCAAGAGCGTGAAGTCAAGCGTGTGGGTTACATCGTGGTGAGCACGGATCGCGGTCTGTGCGGCGGCCTGAACACTAACCTGTTCAAGGCTCTGGTCAACAGCATGAAAGAATGGCGTGACCGTAACGTCGAAACCGAACTCTGTGTTATCGGCAGCAAGGGCGCTTCCTTCTTCCGTAGCTACGGCGGCAATGTTGTCGCGGCGATCAGCAACCTGGGCGAAAAGCCTGCGTTGAACGACCTGATCGGCAGCGTCAAGGTGATGCTGGACGGCTACAACGAAGGACGCATCGACCGTCTGTACCTGGTCTCCAACGGCTTCGTCAATACCATGGTTCAGCAGCCCAAAGTGGAACAGATGATTCCGCTGGTGCCCTCCGAAGACGAAGGCGCACAGAAAGGCAGCTGGGACTACCTGTACGAGCCCGATGCCCGGGAACTGCTTGATGGACTGCTGGTGCGGTACATCGAGTCCCAGGTCTACCAGGCTGTGGTCGAAAACAATGCCTGTGAACAGGCAGCCCGGATGATCGCGATGAAGAACGCGACTGACAACGCCGGTGAGCTCATCAACAATCTGCAGCTCATCTACAACAAGGCTCGTCAGGCAGCGATCACGCAGGAAATTTCGGAAATCGTCGGCGGCGCCGCCGCGGTTTGAGGCGACCCGGTTTAACCGGAACGGTTTCAACCATTTAGAGGAACCAACAAATGAGTAGCGGACGTATCGTTCAAATCATCGGCGCCGTCATCGACGTGGAATTCCCGCGCGAAGACGTGCCGAAGGTGTATGACGCGCTGCAGGTGACCGATCAGGGTCTGACCCTGGAAGTCCAGCAGCAACTGGGTGATGGCATCGTACGTACCATCGCCATGGGTACCACCGAAGGTGTCAAGCGCGGTCTGACCGTCGCCAACACCGGTGCAGCCATCTCCGTGCCGGTCGGGGTCAAGACCCTGGGCCGTATCATGGACGTGCTGGGTAACCCGATTGACGAAGCTGGCCCGATCGGCGAAGAAGAGCGCTGGGGTATCCACCGCGCGGCTCCGAGCTACGACGAGCAAGCTGGCTCCAACGAGCTGCTGGAAACCGGCATCAAGGTTATCGACCTGGTCTGCCCGTTTGCCAAGGGCGGTAAGGTTGGTCTGTTCGGTGGTGCCGGTGTAGGCAAGACCGTCAACATGATGGAGCTGATCCGTAACATCGCGATCGAGCACAGCGGTTACTCGGTATTCGCCGGTGTGGGTGAGCGTACTCGTGAAGGTAACGACTTCTATCACGAGATGAAGGACTCCAACGTACTGGACAAGGTAGCTCTGGTATACGGCCAGATGAACGAGCCGCCGGGTAACCGTCTGCGCGTTGCACTGACCGGTCTGACCATGGCCGAGAAGTTCCGTGACGAAGGTCGTGACGTTCTGCTGTTCATCGACAACATCTACCGTTACACCCTGGCCGGTACCGAAGTATCCGCTCTGCTGGGTCGTATGCCGTCCGCGGTAGGTTATCAGCCGACTCTGGCTGAAGAGATGGGCGTTCTGCAGGAGCGTATTACCTCCACCAAGACCGGCTCCATCACCTCCATTCAGGCCGTATACGTACCTGCGGACGACCTGACTGACCCGTCTCCGGCCACCACCTTCGCTCACCTTGATGCGACCGTGGTACTGTCCCGTGACATCGCGTCCCTGGGTATCTACCCGGCTGTAGACCCGCTGGATTCCACCTCTCGTCAGCTGGATCCGCTGGTTATCGGCCAAGAGCACTACGACGTTGCGCGTGGCGTTCAGTATGTTCTGCAGCGCTACAAGGAGCTGAAGGACATCATCGCGATTCTGGGTATGGACGAGCTGTCTGAAGAAGACAAGCAACTGGTAGCCCGTGCTCGTAAGATCCAGCGCTTCCTGTCCCAGCCGTTCTTCGTTGCTGAAGTATTTACCGGTGCACCCGGCAAGTACGTCCCGCTGAAAGAAACCATTCGTGCCTTCGGCGGCATCCTCAAGGGTGAGTTCGACCACCTGCCCGAGCAGGCCTTCTACATGGTTGGTACCATCGACGAAGCGATCGAGAAAGCGAAGAAACTGTAATGGGTGCGCCCCCGCAAGGGGGCGCTGAACCGAGGCGATACAATGGCTATGACAGTGCACTGCGATATCGTAAGCGCGGAAGAAGAGCTGTTCTCAGGTCTGGTTGAACGCGTCATCGCACACGGCAACCTGGGTGATCTGGGCATCATGCCCGGTCACGCGCCGCTGCTGACCGACCTCAAGCCGGGCCCGGTTCGGGTGATCAAACAGGATGGCACAGAGGAGGTGTTCTACATCTCTGGCGGCTTCCTGGAAGTTCAGCCGAGCGTGGTCAAGGTGCTTGCCGACACGGCTATCCGTGCTGGCGACATCGATGAGGCAGCTGCTCTGGAAGCAAAGAAAGCCGCTGAAAGCGCTCTCAACGAGAAAGGCGCAGAATTCGACTATGGTTCGGCTTCTGCCCGTCTCGCCGAGGCGGCGGCCCAATTGCGGACCGTGCAGGAATTGCGCAAGAAGTACGGCGGACCGGCGCTTAACAACCGGTAAGGCGAGCGGCAAGCTACAAGCCGCAAGCTGCAAAAAAACCGCTCGGCGCCAAGCCGCGCGGTTTTTTTTGCTTCTCGCTAGCGACAACAACCGTCGGCTATTTATCTGCATGGCTGGTCCGACGATCCTGTGTAGCTTGAGGCTTGAGGCTTGAGGCTTGAGGCTTGAGGCTTGAGGCTTGTAGCTTTGCTAGAATGCGCGAACTCTTTTTTTCCGACAGGACGTTCCCATGAATCTGCACGTTGTCATTCTAGCCGCCGGTCAAGGCACCCGTATGCGCTCCAAACTGCCCAAGGTACTGCACCCGGTGGCAGGCAAGCCCATGTTGGGGCATGTCATTGACTGCGCGCGCAGCCTGTCACCAACGCGGATTCATGTAGTGATTGGCCACGGTGCCGAGTTGGTGCGTGAACGGTTGGTTGCCGAGGATATTCACTGGGTGCTGCAAACCGAGCAATTGGGTACCGGTCATGCTGTGGCACAGGCGCTGCCGGGCACCGAGGGGGCTGATCAGGTGCTGGTGTTGTACGGCGACGTGCCCTTGCTGCGCGTCGACACTTTGCAGCAGTTGAGCAGCCAGGCAGGCGCCCAGGCGTTGGGCATGCTGACCGTGACCATGGCTGATCCGACGGGCTATGGGCGCATTGTGCGTGACGCCGCAGGGCAGGTGCAGGCGATTGTTGAGCAGAAAGATGCCAGCGCCGAGCAGCTGGCCATCTGCGAGGGCAATACCGGCATCATGGCGCTGCCGGGCAAGCACGCGGCTCGCTGGTTGGGCAGTCTGTCCAATCAGAATGCCCAGGGTGAATACTATCTGACCGATGTCGTGGCCATGGCAGTATCCGAGCAGATTCCGGTTGAGGTCGCTCACGCGGTCGACGAATACGAGGTGCTGGGTGCCAATAACCGGGTGCAACTGGCGGTTCTGGAGGCCGAGTACCGTCGTCGTCAGGCCGAGAGACTGATGACCGAAGGTGTCAGCCTGGCTGATCCAGCGCGCATTGATGTGCGTGGCGACGTCCGCGTGGGACGTGACATCAGCATCGACATCAACGTGGTTCTGGAAGGGCGCGTGGTGATCGAGGACGACGTGATCATCGAGCCCAACTGTGTCCTGCGTGATTGCCATATCGGTGCCGGCAGCCACATCAAGGCCTTCAGCCATATCGATGGCGCCGAGTTGGCGAGCGGTTGTGATGTGGGCCCCTATGCCCGATTGCGTCCCGGCACGCACCTGCAGGCGGGCGCCAAGATCGGGAATTTTGTCGAAACCAAGAAGGCTGACATCGGCGCAGGCGCCAAGGTTAACCACCTGTCCTATATCGGCGATGCGGTCGTCGGCCCGGACGTCAACATTGGTGCCGGCACCATCACTTGTAACTACGATGGCGTGAACAAGCACCTGACCACCATTGAGGAAGGTGCCTTTATCGGCACCAACACCGCGCTGGTAGCGCCGGTAACCATAGGCGCGCGAGCCACCACCGCGGCGGGCTCGACCATCACCACCAATGTGCCGGCAGACACGTTGGCCGTGAGCCGCGCACGCCAGCGCAACATCGACGGCTGGAAGCGTCCAACCAAGTCCTGAGGCCCGCCGCCTGGCTGTTCTATAGTGGGGTAAACATCTCACGGGGGAATAGCCATGCTTGCCCAACTGGCCAGCACCCTTGGTGCGTTGCAGCTGCCGCTGCGGATCAGCCTGCCCGATGGCGAATCGCTGGATCTGGCACAGTCACCCACAGTGGAGCTGCGGATACGCGATCCAGCCTTACTCGCCGAGTTGCAGCGGCCGACGCTGGATGCACTCGGCGAGGCCTATATCGAAGAACGCCTGGATATCCACGGGCCGTTGCCGGAGGCAATGGCCATTGCTGACCGACTGAGTCAGTCGCTGGTGGTCAATGCCCCCGGCGACCCGCCCGCAACCGTCCCCCATGACCGTCAGAGCGATGCTCAGGCGGTCGCCTACCACTACGATCTGTCCAACAGCTTCTATGCGCTCTGGCTGGACCCGGAGATGGTCTATTCCTGTGGCTATTTCCGCCATGCGGAGGACTCGCTGGCCCGCGCGCAGGTACAAAAGCTTGATCATCTGTGTCGCAAGCTGCGACTGCATCGCGGCGAGTACCTGCTGGACGTGGGCTGCGGTTGGGGCGCTCTGGCGCGTCATGCCGCACGGGAATACGGCGTGCGCGTGCACGGCATTACGTTAAGTGAACAGCAGCTGGAGCTGGGCAATCAGCGGGTGCGGTCCCAGGGGCTGAGCCAGCAGGTACGACTGGAGCTGCGCGACTACCGCGATCTGCCGGGCGCTGAGCAGTATGACAAGGTCGTCAGTGTTGGCATGTTTGAGCACGTCGGGCACGCCAATCTGGATGATTACTTTCGTATTCTGGCCGAGCAGGTCCGTCCGGGTGGGTTGGTGCTCAACCACGGCATCACGGCCAGGTATGTCGATGGCAGGCCCGTAGGGCGCGGCGCAGGACGCTTTATTGGGCGCTATGTGTTTCCTCACGGAGAGCTGCCGCACCTGGCGACCGCGATTGGCAGCATGAGCGAGCAGGGTCTGGAGGTGGTCGATGTGGAGAGTCTGCGGCTGCACTATGCCCACACCTTGCAGCACTGGAGCCGCAACCTCGAAGAGCGACTGGAGCAGGCAAGGGCCCTGGTGGGCGAACGTAGCCTGCGAATCTGGCGTATTTACCTGGCTGGATGCGCCTACGGGTTCGCGCACAACTGGATGAACATTCATCAGATACTGGCGGTCAAGCCGCTTCAAGGTGGCGGGCACAACCTGCCGCTGACCCGAGCGGACCTGTACATCTGATTTGGCTACAACAGCATATAGCCGCGCCGTCCGGACGCTGATACATTTGATGCCAATTGGAATTCTGGACCGGAGCTGTTTTGTGCCAATGATCGCGCTGACTGAAGAAGACATCCCCGTCGGCAAGCCGTTGCCGTGGAACGTTGTCGATGCTGATGGCAAGGTGCTGTTTGCCCAGTCGAAGGTGGTAGAGAACCGTTCGCTGCTCAAGCAACTGGTCAAACTGGGTCTGTTTCGTAGCGGTGCGGCAGAGCAGGCAAGCAACGGAGAGGGCGCAACCGTATCCACGCTGGAGCAGATCCAGTTGGCGCCGGGCGACGCCGTGCAGTTGCAGACCATGAACAGCAACAGTGCCGAGCGTTATCAGGTGCGCATGATCGGCTTTCACGCGCCGGTCAGCCTGCTGGTGACCGCGCCGACGGTGCAGGGCAAGCTGGTGTTCGTGAAGGAAGGCCAGCAGTTTCTGGTCCGTGGCTTTGTGGGTAAGGACGCGGTGGCCTACAAGACCCGTGTACTTAAATCCAGTCTGTCGCCCTTTCCCTACCTGCATCTGGCCTACCCTGAGACCGTGCAGTCCATGCGTATCCGTAGCTCGGCCCGCGCATCGGTGGACCTGGTCACGGCGGTGGTCCGCCAGAACGGCGCCCAGGGTTCGGCTCGCATGACCGATATCAGCGTGGGTGGGGCACGTTTGGTGTCCGCCAAGCCCTTTGCCAACAAGGACGAAGAGCTGAAGTTGTCCTTCCGCATCAACCCTTCGGGGCTGGACGTGTATATGACGGTGGATGCGCGTGTGCGCGCAGTGACCGTGGAAGACGCTCAGGAGCAGCAGGTTGCCACCGGGGTGGAGTTTGTTGAGCTGAGCGAACAGAACCGCCTGTACCTGACCAATCTGGTCTATCAGAACCTGCTGAAAGATACCCTGTGAAGACAAGTCTGTTATTCATGGTTGTGGCCGTGCTGGCCTGCACCGGTGCCCAGGCCGGCACGCGCTCTGTGGTGCTGGGCAACACCGCCTTTGAGCTCACCTATGTGGCTGATCCAGACAGCCGTCGTCAGGGGCTGATGGGGGTGTCTGATCTGCCCTTTGGTACCGGCATGCTGTTTGATTTTCCTGCTGGCACCCAGCCGGCCATCTGGATGCGCAACATGCTGATCAGCCTGGATCTGGTGTTTGTTGCCGACAGCGGCCAGATTCGCCATGTGTTCGCCGAGGTCCCGCCGTGTGCCGAGTTGCCGTGTGCCCTCTACCAGGCGGCGCAGCCACTGCGCTGGGTGATAGAGCTGCCGGCAGGCAGTGCTGCGCGCTTGGGGCTGGAAGAGGGCGACCAGCTGGACATGTCAGGGCTGCCGCCGACAGCGCCAATGCAATAGACCCTAGCTCAGGGCGAGGAGGGTATTTGCCACTGGCCCCGGCTGACCTGCTCGCAATAGGCCTGCAGCACCGGCGCATCCTCTGCGTCGCTGTAGTAGTGAATATCCTGCTGATATCCCACACCTTCGGTATGCGCGCCGGCGCAGACACCGTAGGCGCCGCTTGGGCAGGCCTCCAGCAACTGCACCTGGAAGCTGCGGTCGGGAATCTGCGGCTGGCAGAACTGTTGCTCGAACAAGCCGTCGGGAATGCTGCGATTGGCCTGGCATAGGCGAATGGGCAGCTGGTCATCCGAGGACTCGATCAGGCAGGCGCTGGCAAAAGCGCCAGGGCTCAGCAGTGACAGGGCGAGAATGAGGAAACGGGTCATGATAGCGCCGGCAAAAACGCCACCTTACTGGCTGCGACAGGTCGCCCGCAAGCCCTGTTCAAGCTGCAGTGGATCGGGTAGATCGGCGCAGATCAGTTCGAGCCGACTGTCCTGTCGCCAGGCGCTGTCAGTCCAGGTGATCGGTTGACCTGGCAGCAGATTGCAGGCTTTCCAGCCTTGATCAGTGTGCAGGATGCCTTTGGCTCGCTGCCAGGGTAGGTTGGCGAGCCACTGTTGCAGCAATTCAAGCGAAAAGCACTGGTCACTGGCGACGCGCCAGGCAAGGCTGTAGGGCGCTTGCTGCAACTGGGCGTGGCGTTGCCACTGACCCGGCAGCAAGGCGATCTGGCCGATCGGTTGCCCGGCAGGTACTGTTAACCCGGCGCTTGGCGCCGGGGCTGGGTGCCGTGGTATGTCTGCCCAGCTGATGGCTGCGTGTACGCAGGGCAGAGCCTGTGGCCAGGTGCTGCGTAGCTGTGCCAGCGTCTGGGCACTGAGCAGATCGGTACGATTGGCTATCAGCAGGCCTGCGAGGGGCAGGCTGCGCTGTTGGCTGTCCGGCAGGGGCTCGCCGCTTGCCAGTTGGCCGGCATCGACCACCATCAACAGTGGTTGCAGGTCTAGCACGCCCTGCCAGGGCTCGCGCGCCAGCTGCTGCAGCAGTTCGGCAGGGTGGCCCAGCCCGGAGCTCTCTATCCATAAGCGGTCAGGTCGTGCCTTGCGCAACAGACGGCCCAGGCCGACCTGAAAAGGCACGCCATTCACGCAGCAAAGGCAGCCGCCGGGTATTTCCGCCATGCTGACTCCCGATTCTGTGCTGGACTGCAGCAGCGCGCGGTCTAGCCCCAGTTGACCAAACTCGTTGATCAGCACAGCCCAGCGTTCGTCCGCAGGACGTTGCGCCAGAAGGTTCTGCAGCAAGCTGGTCTTGCCAGCGCCAAGCGGACCGGCGATCAGGTGTGTCGGAATTTGGCTGAGCATCAGGAGAAGGGTTCCACGTGGAACTAACAAATAGACAAAATAACTTTATGCTGTTGCTTTAATAAATTTTATGAATCTTGGCGCCTTGCCTCTCGCCAGCGGCGTGTGGCGTTGCGGAGGGGGCGTCACTGCCCGGAAACGGGTGCGGCGCCAGTTCGATCTGCAGTACCTGCAGGCCGTGCAGGTCAAGGTGGCCGCTGTAGCGGTGCTCGCCGGTGACGGTGAACTCGAAGCTGTAGCGGCGAATCAGTCCGGGCATGCCCCGACGGTTGCGCCCGACACGCACTGAGCTGAGCGCCACGCTGTCGTCCAGTAGCTGCACGTCAGCACGCTCGCAGTGCTGACGCACGCGTTGCAGGGCCTGATCACCCTGGCCCAGGGCTCGCCAGAGCCACCAGCCGGCAAAGGCGCATACGAGCAATAATGTGGCGTGGCCCAGGTTGAACACGGTGCAAGATCCTTGGTGTGGGCAGGTGGCTCAGTATGCCACGGTTGGCTCGGCTGACCACAGCTGGAGCTGGTTCCGGCCTTGGCTCTTGGCCTGGTACAGGGCCAGGTCCGCCTGACGCAGCAACTGGTCAGCGTTGTCGCTCATCTGCCGTTGCGCCAGGCCGATGCTGACGCGCAGGTTGTAGCGTTGCTGCCGGTACTGGAACGGGTGCGCTTCGACCAGCTGGCGCAGGCGTTCCAGCGAATGGCTGGCCTGGGTTGCTGAGGTTTCGGGCATCAGCAGTACAAACTCCTCGCCGCCAAAGCGCGCAAACAGATCGCTATGCCGTGCCTGCTGCTGGCACAGGGCAGCAAAATGCTGCAAGGCATGATCACCCGCCTGATGACCGAGCTGGTCGTTCAGCTGCTTGAAGTGGTCCAGGTCGAAAATGGCCAGACACAGCGGCCTGCCGTAGCGTTCGCTGCGAGCCACTTCATCGGCCAGCTGCCGATGGAAGGCGCGGCGGTTGAAGGCGCCGGTCAGCGGGTCCCGGAAGGTCTGTTCCTGCAGCTGTGCAGCCAACTGCTGACTGCGCGCCAGCACGCGCTGGGTGGTCATCAGGCAGCAGCCGACAAAACCGAGAACCAGCGCGGGGAGGGCGAAATTGTAAGACAGCAGGTAGCTGAATGACTCGTAGGGCTGAACATAGGCTGCATCGAGCCACCAGTTGCGGTAGCCAAGGATGCCGCGCAGCAGGGTCACTGCGCTGTAGATCAGCAGACCGACGGTGACCAGCAGCCGGGCCGGACGGGTTGCCGGGTCGCGGCTTTCGTGCAGCAGCAGCATGATGGCTTGCAGCGGAAGCAACCCGGCAATGCTGGAGTACACCCCCATCAGCAAATCGGAGCTGCCATTGGCCAGCCAGTACCAACTGTTGAACAGCACCATGACGCCGGTGCTCGCTGGCAGTGTCCACCAGGGCACTCGGCGGCCGAAAAAGCGAAAGATACCCAGCAGAAATAGCGCCTCTCCTGCGAGCTGCAGGGCGTTGCCCAGTACGTTGAGCACCGGGTTGCGGGTTATCACGAAGATCAGAAACAGGACGATGCCGGCGATCAGGCTCCAGCAGCCGGCCAGCCAGAACCCCGGGCCGGGCTCGCCGGGCACGGTCCGGAACAGGGCCGTGGCGCACAGCGCGATGGCAACCAGCAGGCAGATGCCCAGCAGCATTGGCGAGAAATACAGCTGCTCCATGGCGTGTACACGACCCTGTGAATCAACGTGGCCCGAGTATACCGCGCCCTTGGGCTGCTGCCACCTGCGGCAGGTCAGACCGGCTCGACGCCCAGCACGCAGATGCGTTCGGGGGCGGGGTAGTGCCAGCGTACGTTGACGTCCCAGAAGCGCACACCGTACTCGCGCCCGGCATCGGGTGTCTGGTAGGCCGGTTTCGGGTCCTGTGCCAGGCACTGCTCAATGAGCGCCACCAGCGGCTGACCCAGACGCCGCTGGTGGGCCTCGGCCTGCTCGCGGGCGACATCGTGCCAGTCGACCGCGATGGGGGCAGGGGGCGCAGCGGCGAGCGGGTTGTGGGCATCGGCAATGGCATCGGCATAGGGCACGTAGGGCTTTATGTCGAGTATCGGTGTGCCGTCCAGCAGGTCGACGCCGGACAGCAGCAGGCGGCCGTCAACAATGCCCTCAAGGCGCACGACCGATTGGCCGATCGGGTTGGGCCGGTGGGTGGCGCGGCTGGCGAACACGCCGATACGCTGGTTGCCGCCGAGTCGCGGCGGGCGTACCCGCAGGTGCTTGCTGCCGTGGCCAGCAGCGTGAAAAACGAACAACAGCCACAGGTGGCTGACGCCTTCCAGGCCTTCCAGCGCCTCGGGCTGGTCAAAGGGGGGCAGCAACTCCAGGGTGGCGGTGGCCGCCGGGGCCAGCAGTGGCTGGCGCGGGATGGCGAACTTCTCGGCGAAACAGGAGTGGATGATGCCGACCGGCTCGAACTGCCAGCCCACGATCAGGACTCCGCCAGCGGCGGGATGCAGTCGGGGCGGTCCTGGGTGATCAGATGGCTGCAGTCCGGGACCTGGATGATTTGCAGGTTCTCTGCCTGGTCCGCGCTGCGGCGCATCGCTTCAGCCTGCAGAATACGGTCCTTCTCCGGGACCAGGATGGCGCCGCGCTGCAGGTGCTGGTAGATGTCGGTGGGGGTGCGCTCCATCCAGTCTGCCAGGTCGAGGATATTGTCGACAAAGGTCTTGCCGTGGCGCGGGTTGAACGGCAGGGCGCTGACCAGCTCTCGCTTGCGCGGGTCATCCAGCGGCCCAAACAGGTGGCGGTTGCTGGGCGATATAGGTTGCTGTTGCCAGGCAAACAGATAGAACGGCAGGAACCAGCGTGCGGCTCTGGGCACTTCACGGAAGGGTTTGCCCTGAGGAAGCACCGGCGCTTCCAGGATGACCTCGACCCGGCTGAACAACTCCGGACGCTGGCGCGCCGCTTCCAGGATGACTGCTCCGCCGCGGGAGTGGCCGTGCACGCGGATCTGACGAGCGGTAGCCAGATGCTCCAGGGCCTGGTTGAGCACTTCGGCGTCATAGGCGATGGTACCGGGACGCGAGCGCAGTGGCGCAACCCACGCCGCCTTCTGGTAGCGTGGACGGTTGACCGGAACATGGTAGTCGGCGCTGGTCAGCATGATCAGCTGCAGGGCAGGATCCTGATAGTACGCCGTGAAATACAGGAAGTTCTCGACAAAACCCGGCATTACGATGACGCACTGCGATGCGTCCTCCGGCCCCTGGCGGGCAACGCAAGCCTGGCCCACCTGATACAGCTCACCCTGAAAGTCGATGGCTTGCACCTGCGGCGTTTCGCGCCGCAGCAACCAGCGGCGCAGGCTGGTGGCAATCAGGATGAACAGGCCGACCAAGCCAATCAGAATATGCATGTACAAAAGGCTCCCTGTGAGCGGGCCAACGATGAGTTGGCCACAGCATAACGGATTCGGTGCTGGCGTGGGGCCACCCGGCTGGGCGATTTGCTTACTCACCAAGCGCGTTCTGCTGCGCGCTTATTCGCCGTCGTAGAGCCACACCCGCTCGGCGGACAGGGCGTAGCTGGCGTCGGCCAGCTGGTTGCTGGTCTGGCTGATGTGCAGGGTGCCCTGCACCCAGAATGGCTGGTAGATATCGTCGATCGCGATGCCATCGGGATAGTCGACCAGGATGATCTGGTTGGGCGGTGGCGGTGGTACGTGAATGCAGGCGCCGGCATAGGGCACCAGAAAGAAACTCAGGTAGCGGCCTTCGGCATCGGTTTCCAGCGGCACCGGGTAACCGCCAATACGCACCGAGCGGCCGTCGTAGTCGCTGACCACGCGGGTCGAGTACATCACCTCGGGCAGGCTGTCATCCCGCTGGCGCAGGCTCTGGGTAAAGTCGCCCTCGCTGTCCAGACCGCTGCCGTGGTCGATTTCCGGCATGTCCAGCATGGCCTGGTAGTCCTCGGCTGGCAGCAGGTCGAGCCAGTCGATGGTCGCGGGTGCGGCGCTCAGGGTAAGGGGGAGTACGAAGGTAAATAGCAGTAGCAGGGCGCGCAACATCAGCGTTTTCCAATTTCTCTGGCAGTGCTGAGACAGATTCAGCGCGTCAGTGTTCCACATCCGTGAGTCGGCGCCTACTCCGCCCACCGGTCGCGAATCTCGATAATTTCCTCCAGACGGGCAAGGAAGCAGTTCACCAGGTGGGGGTCGAAGTGCTTGCCGCTCTGTTCACGAATCAGGGCGACGGCATCTTCCACGCTCCAGGCCCGCTTGTAGGGACGCTCGCTGGTCAAGGCGTCAAAGACGTCGGCAATCGCGATGATACGCGCCTCAATGGGGATGTCGGTGCCGGCCAGCCCTGCAGGATAGCCGCTGCCATCCCACTTTTCGTGATGACCAAGGGCAATGCGCCGGGCCATTTGCAGCATGCTGGCGTCGTGTTCGCCGATGATGCGCGCGCCAATGTCCGGATGCTGCTGCATGATGGCCCACTCGTCAGCGTCCAGCTTGCCGGGTTTTTGCAGGATGGCGTCGGGAATGCCGATCTTGCCGACATCGTGCATGGGGGCGGCGTGCAGCAGCTCCTCGGCGTCTTCGGCGCTGAAGCCGGCCTCCAGAGCGATGATGCGCGAGAAGTGACTCATGCGAATGACGTGCAGGCCGGTCTCGTTGTCCTTGTACTCGGCGGCCATACCCAGCGCCTGCACGATGTTGAGGCGGGTCTGACGCAGCACATCGGCGCGTACCAGTGACAGGTGCGTACGCACCCGCGCGCGCACAATGGGAGCGCTCACCGGTTTGCTGATGTAGTCGACTGCGCCCAGCTCGAAGCCCAGCGCCTCGTCCTCCGGGTTGGACAGGGCGGTGACGAAGATCACTGGAATGGCCTCGGTCTGCGGGTCGGCCTTCAGCCGTACACAGACCTCATGGCCGGTGGTGCCGGGCATCATCACATCCAGCAGAATCAGCTGTGGTCGCTCGTTGCTGGCGAGCTCCAGCGCGCGCTCGCCGTCGCGGGCGAACAGCAGGCGGTAGTCGTCCTGCAGGATATGCTTGAGCACATGCAGGTTGGCTGGTTCGTCATCCACCAGCAGTATCGACGGGCGGCGGTCCTTGAAGGGCATGGGGTCAACCTTGGGTGGATGCAGTACGTCGCTCGGCTTCCAGCAGAGCGATGGCGGCTGCAAAGTCAAAATCGTCCAGCGCCTGCTCCAGCGCTGTGCGTTGCTCGCTGGCGAGGCTGCCTGCCAGGCGCTGCAGAGCCTGTTCGTTCACCTCGCCGCGACGCAGCACGGTAATCAGCTTGTCGATCAGGTTGTCACGGGCGGCGCTATCTAGCGTCTCGTCAGCCGGAGTGGTCTGCACGGGCGCGGGTGTCGGCGCTGCAGCGCGGCTGGCGCGCGCGCAGGCGTGCAGCGCCTCGCGCAGTGCCTCGGTATCATTCTGGCCCGCTGCCAGCTTGCTTTCCAGTTCGCTGGCGAGCTGGCGCAGCGCCTGCAAAGACAGGTTGCCGGCGCTGCCGTTGAGTTTGTGCGCCAGGCTGCGGGCGTGCTCCAGAGCCTGCTGGTCCAGCGCCTGGTCCAGCTCGGCCAGTTGGCTCGGTAATTCGCCAAGGAAGCGGTGGATGGCCTGCTCAAGGGCGTCGCGGTTGCCCCAGCGCAGCTCACCGCTGGCCCAGTCGATCAAGGGGGCAGTCTGCTCCGCCTTGGCGCTGTCGTGGTCGGCGCTGGGGACTTGCAGGCCCAATACCCGCGCCATTTCCTGGCGCAGCGCCACGCGGTCGACCGGCTTCGAGGCAAAGCCTTCCATACCTGCCTCGCGGGCAGCCTGGCGATCCTTGTCCAGCACGCTGGCGGTGAGGGCAATGATCGGGGTCGGGCGGCGCCCTAGATTGGCTTCGTAGCGACGGATGATGCGAGTGGCTTCCAGACCATCAACCTCCGGCATCTGCATGTCCATGAGGATCAGGTCGAAGGGCTCCTCGGCCACCAGCTCGAAGGCGCGCAGGCCGTTGTTCACGCTGCGCACCCGGTGCCCTTCGTTGTGCAGCAGCAGCTCCATCAACTGTACGTTGTCGGCAACATCATCGGCGACCAGAATGCGCAGCGGCGGCAGCTCGATACGGTTGCTGCTGAGTGCGCTCAACGCCTTGGCGTCCGCGCTGGCGGCGGTCAGCGGCAGCAGTACCTGGAAGCTGGAGCCTTGGCTCGGGATGCTCTCGACGCTGATGTGCCCGCCCATCAGCTCGACCAGCTGGCGGGCGATAGTGGTGCCCAGGCCGGTGCCGCCGAAGCGCCGGCTCATGGATGCATCGGCCTGGGCGAACGGCTCGAAAATCTGCTGCAGGCGATCCGTCGGGATACCGATGCCGGTGTCGCTGATGCGTAGACGGACCTGTTTCTGGTGCTGATCCACGCGGAGCTCGACCCGGCCTTGCTCGGTAAACTTGATGGCATTGCCCAGCAGGTTGGTCAGCACCTGACGGATACGCGTCGGGTCGCCGCTAAAGTGCTCCTGCGGTAGCTGGTAGCTGAACGTCAACTGCAAGCCCTTGCGATTGGCTTCCAGACTGAACACGTTGATTTGTTGCTGGCAGAGTTCGCGCAGCGAGAAGTCCTGGCGCTCCAGCCGTACCTGACCCTTTTCCAGCTTGGCGGTATCGAGAATGTCGTTGAGCAGCCCCAGCAGCGAGCGGGCGGATTGATTCACGGTGCGCGCGTACTTGCGCTGACTGGTGGTCAGGTTGTCGTTGAGCAGCACCTCGCTGAAGCCGATGATGGCATTCATGGGCGTGCGGATTTCGTGACTCATGTTGGCCAGGAAGGCACCCTTGGATTCGGCCGCCAGTTCGGCCCGCTCCTTGGCTTCGAGCAGGGCCACCTCCATGCGTCGGCGTTCGCTCAGGTCGGTGACCAGCACGATCACCTTGGTCAGCTCGCCAAAGCTGTCGATGATCGGGTTGCAGTAGGTCTGCACATACACGTTGTCGCCGTTTCGATGCGTCAGGCTGTACTCGCCGACCAGGTACTCGCCACGGCGAACACTGGCCCAGGCTTCATCGGTAAACTCGCCGTCGTCGATCAACTGCTGGAAGGTGCGTCCCTTCAGCTCTGCTTCAGAGCAGCCGCTGAGGCTCAGGAAATGCGGGTTGGCGAAGCAAATACGACCGTCCATGTCCAGGTCCAGCATGCCTTGGGCCTGGCTGATGGCGCGCACGATACCCTCGAATTCGGCGGCGCGCAGCTTGGTGTCGGTGATATCCAGGATGACCCCGTCGATCCACTCGGGGTTGCCCTGCTCGTCAAAGATCGCGCTCGCGTATTCGGAGACCCAGCGAATCTGGCCGTCGCGGTGGAAGATGCGGTACTCAAGGTTGTAGTTCTCGCGACGGCCGATGGCGGCCATGACATGATCGACCGTGAAGTCGATGTCTGCCGGATGGATGATGTCGGCAAAGCTCATCTCGCCGTTGAGAAAGCGTTCTGTCGGCCAGCCGGTGAGGAGCTCCACCGCGTCGCTGATAAACAGCATGCGCCAGTCTTCACGGGGCAGGCAGCGGAAGGTGACGCCGGGGATATTGGTGATCAGGCTGCGGTACTGCTCTTCGCGCTCCTGCAACGAGTTTTCCAGCTCACGGCGCTCGCTGATGTCGCTGACAAAGCCGACGAAGCGCACGCCGTCGCGGATATGGGTCTGGCCGATCGACAGGCGCACCGGAAAGTGCTCGCCATTGCGCCGCATCCACCAGGACTCGGTGCTGGTGCCCAGCTGTGCCGGACGCTGACCGGCGGCATACTCGCTGAGAAAGCTGCGCAAGCGCTCTCGGGTAGCCAGCGGTAGCAGCACATCCAGAGGTTGGCCAAGCAGCTCGGATTCGGGCCAGCCGAATATGTGTTCAGCTGCGCGATTGATCTCGCGGATGCGCCCGTAGCGATCCCAGGTGATGATCGCATCGACTGCGGTGTCAACGATGCCGCGGATATGGGCTTCGCTGGCCTGTACCTTCTGGTACAGCTGGTTGAAGCGCACCGCGCCATTGACCGCGCCAACCAGAATACCCACCACCAAGGTGGAGAAGGCAATCAGCAAACCAAGATTGCGCTGCGCATCAAACTGTCCCAGGTAATCGCTTTGCGGCTCGCCGATGATACGGGCCGCCGCCATGCCGGTGTAGTGCATGGTGGCAATGGCCGAGCCCATCACCAGCGCGGCGATCAGCAAGGTCTTGCTGGTCGGTTTGCCAAGGCCAAAGCGAATCCACAGCGACAGAATGGCCAGCACCACCGCGACCACCACCGAGCCGACAAACCACCAGGGGTCGAATAGCAGTTGCGCGTCCATGCGCATGGCGGCCATGCCGATGTAGTGCATGGTGCCGATGCCTGCGCCGATCAGGGTGCCCCCTGTCAGCAGCTCCCTTGCCCCAAGAACGCGGCGCGACAGCAATTGCAGGGCCACCAGCGAGGCGCCCAGCGCCGGTAGCATGGACAGCAGGGTAATGGTCAGGTCGTAGTGCACTTCCAGAGGCAGGGTGAACGACAGCATGCCGATAAAGTGCATCGCCCAGATACCGACGCCCAGGGCAACTGCGCCGCTGAGCAGCGCGCCCCGCCGGGTTGCCGGCGTAGCGGCCAGACGCGCCAGACCTGCCACCTGCAGCGCCAGCCAGGCGGCGGCGATGGCAACCAGTATCGACAGCAGCATCAGGCTGTGGTGGTGGTGCCCATGCAGCAGGTTGCCCTGATGCAGTTCGGCTTGGTAGAACCAGGATTGGATCGGCACGCTTTGCTCCTGACGGCTTCAACGCCTTGCGGCTTAAGCAGGTGCGCGGTCGTTCGCATCCGGCGGGTGACGGCACTTTGAAATCATGGCGGGCTTGACGCTGGCTGTCCAGCTGCGTCCGGCTATCTGGCAGCAGTATCGGCGGACTGGGTGACAACTTGAGGGGGGTGCAGCAGCTGTTGCCATTGTTCCCGCAGGCTGCGCAGGGACTGTTCGCCGCCCAGCTGACCACGAAACAGCAGCACGCCACCCAGCACCGCGGCGTACTGGATCAGCGCCATGCCCCGTGCCTGACCGGGTGGCACCAGCGGGGCCAGCAACTGCGCTGTCTGCTCGACTCGTGCTTCGTCCACCGCAGCGACGATATCGCGGGCGTAGAGGTCGCGCTGGGCGAAATCGCGAATCGCAAACTCCACCTTCATGCGTTTGAACTCCACCGCCGGGCCTTCAAACATCAGCAGCAGCACGCGTTCTACTTCCTGCTGTGGGCTCAATGCCGGGTCCAGCCCGGGTTGCCAGTAGCGCAAGCCTTTCATGCGCTGGGCTTGCCACTGGTCGAGGAACAGACGAACAAACTGCGGCAGGTCCTCGAAATGCCAGTAGAAACTGCCGCGGGTCACCTTCAGGCGCTTGGCCAGCGGCAGCACACGCAACTGATCGAAGCCGCCTTCAAGGATGGCGTCGGTGGCGGCGTCGAACCAGTCCTGGGGCGTCAATACGGCGCGGCCGGTAGGACGGCCGCGGCGGGCGGGTTTGCTGGCAGCGGACATCTGCAGCTCCGGTGATGTGGGTCGTGGTCGGATTATAAGTCAGGCGAAGGCCGCGTCATATCTATTTCCATACACAATTGACAATACATATGTGTATTGAGATTTTGTCTTCAGGACGGCTGCCATCGCAACCGCATGATCGACACCTCAGGAGTTCGCCATGTACCACCAGACCGAACGCTCGCTGGATCTGCAAAAGCGCGTTTCCGATTTTATGGACGCGCACGTTTTCCCCAATGAGCAGCGCTACGAAGAGGAAATCCGCGCCAACGAGAAGGCCGGAAACGCCTACACCACCGTGCAGTTGATGGAAGAGCTGAAGGCCAAGGCCCGAGCTGAAGGTCTGTGGAACCTGTTTCTGCCGGAAGCCGAGCACGGTCCGGGTCTGAGCAACATGGAATACGCCCCGCTGGCCGAGCTGATGGGGCGCGTGCCGGGCATGTGGGCGTCCGAGGTGTTCAACTGCGGCGCGCCGGATACCGGCAACATGGAAGTGCTGGCCCGCTACGGCACCAAGGAACAGCAGGAACGCTGGCTGACGCCGCTGCTCAATGGCGAAATCCGCTCTGCCTTCGCCATGACCGAGCCGCTGGTGGCGTCCTCCGATGCGACCAATGTGGAAACCCGCATCGAGCGTGACGGCGACGAGTACGTGATCAACGGCCGCAAGTGGTATATCTCCGGCGCCGCCAACGAGCGCTGCGAGATCATGGTGGTGATGGGCAAGAGCGACCCGGAAAACCCGAACCGCCACCAGCAGCAGTCGATGATTCTGGTACCGATGAACACCCCTGGCGTCACCGTGCTGCGTGATATGGGCTGCTACGGCTATATGGATCCGCCGTACGGCCACCCGGAAATCATCTTCGAAAACGTGCGCGTGCCGGCCAGCAATATGCTGCTGGGTGAAGGCCGCGGCTTCGAGATTGCTCAGGGTCGTCTTGGCCCGGGTCGTATCCACCACTGCATGCGGGTGATCGGTCAGGCCGAACGGGCGCTGGCGCTGATGTGTGAGCGTCTGAGCAAGCGCGTGGCGTTCGGCAAGCCCCTGTCAGAGCAGGGCGTGTGGCGTGAGCGCATCGCCGAGTCGCGGATCATGATCGATCAGGCGCGCTTCCTGGTCATGAACGCGGCGCATCTGATGGATACCGTCGGCAACAAGGTCGCCGCCAAGCAGATCGCGATGATCAAGGTAGCCGCGCCGAACATGGCGTGTCAGGTCATCGACTGGGCGATTCAGGCCCACGGCGCCGGTGGTTTCTCCTCCGACTTCCCGCTGGCGCAGCTGTACGTCTACGCCCGGCACCTGCGCACCGCCGACGGCCCGGATGAAGTGCACCGTAACGCGATTGCCAAGGCGGAGCTCAAGCGCTTCCAGTAATGCAATGAGCGGTGAGAAAACCCCGCAGCACCTCATGGTGCTGCGGGGTTTTTGGGTTTGAAGGCAAGATCAACGAAGGTGGCCGCCGCACGGACCCTAGTCCCGTTTACGCGGGCGAGTAGCGCAGATTTATCGGGAAAAGAGTCATAGGTTGTCTGAGGGGGCGGAGCCCCCGAGTTTTATGACTCCCCGATAAATCGAGCAACGCAGCGAACCCGAAGGGCCGCGTAGCCGGGTGCCCCGGGGGATCGCTAAGGGGGGCTGGGCAAGCAGCCCCCCTTGGCTCGCCGTAAAAGGCGAAAGGCGAGCAAGAAAGCGGCGTAGTGAGCGAGCCAACGGTGCGGTGGTGTTGGTCGCACGGCCACGGCGTGCCGTGGCCCTACACGAGGGGCGTGTCCTTGCCGCCGGTACAGGAGCCATCGGCAAACTTTGCTGCAAGCAAAAAAGGCGCAACACCCAGTGCTGCGCCTTTCTCGTTTTTCCCGCCACCAACTTATTTGTCGATCAGCGCCTCAACCTCGGCGATGCGCGCTTTCAGCGTCGCCATATCCGGGCAGCGCAGGGTGGCGTGACCGACCTTGCGACCGGCCTTGAAGGCCTTGCCGTAGTGGTGCAGGTGGCAGTGCTCAATGGCAGCGACGGCGTCGACGGCGGGTACTTCACCGATAAAGTTGAGCATCGCGCTTTCACCGACCTTGGCGGTCGAGCCCAGCGGCAGGCCGGCGATGGCGCGCAAGTGGTTTTCGAACTGGCTGCACTCGGCGCCTTCGATGGTCCAGTGGCCGGAGTTGTGTACGCGCGGGGCGATCTCGTTGGCCTTCAGGCCACCGTCGACCTCGAAGAATTCGAAGGCCAGCACGCCGACGTAATCCAGTTTGTCGAGCACGCGGCCAACGTAGTCTTCGGCAAGTGCCTGCAGCGGATGGGCGGTGCTGGCGACGGACAGCTTGAGGATGCCGTTCTCGTGGGTGTTGTGCACCAGCGGGTAGAAGCGGGTTTCGCCGTCGCGGGCGCGCACGGCCACCAGCGACACTTCACCGGTGAAGGGCACAAAGCCTTCCAGAATGCAGGGCACGCTGCCCAGTTCGGCGAAGGCCCCGACTACATCGTCGGGGTGACGCAGCACTTTCTGGCCCTTGCCGTCATAACCCAGGGTGCGGGTTTTCATCACCGCCGGCAGGCCGATGCGCTTGACCGCGGCGTCGAGGTTGTCCTGCGACTGAATGTCGGCAAATTCCGGAGTCGGGATGCCGAGGTCCTGGAACATCGACTTCTCGAACCAGCGATCACGGGCAACGCGCAGTGATTCGGCGTTCGGGTAGACCGGCACGAACTGCGACAGGAAGGCGACGGTTTCGGCCGGGACGCTTTCGAACTCGAAGGTCACCACGTCGACTTCTTCGGCCAGCTGGCGCAGGTGATCGGTATCGCTGTAGTCGGCGCGGATGTGCTCACCGAGGGCCTGGGCGCAGGCATCCGGGGCCGGATCGAGAAAGGCGAATTGTTGGCCGAGCGGGGTGCCGGCCAGTGCCAGCATGCGACCCAGTTGTCCACCACCGATGACACCGATCTTCATATCCGATTCCTCACGCCTGACGCGGATCTGGGTTGTTCAGCACGTTGTCGGTCTGCTGGCTGCGGAAATCCTGCAACGCCTTGCCGAACTGCGGGTGCTTGCCGCCGAGGATGCTGGCCGACAGCAGCGCCGCGTTGACCGCACCGGCCTTGCCGATGGCCAGGGTGGCGACCGGCACGCCGGCGGGCATCTGCACGATCGACAGCAGGGAGTCGACACCGGAGAGCATGGAGGACTGCACCGGTACGCCAAGCACCGGCAGGTGGGTCTTGGCCGCACACATGCCCGGCAGGTGGGCTGCGCCGCCGGCGCCGGCGATGATCACTTCGATGCCGCGATCGGCCGCTTCTTCTGCGTATTGGAACAGCAGATCAGGCGTGCGGTGGGCGGAAACCACCTTCACTTCGTAGGGAATGCCCAGCTGTTCAAGCATGTCGGCCGTATGGCTCAGGGTGGACCAGTCGGACTTGGAGCCCATGATCACGCCAACCAGTGCGGTCATCTGTAGTGCCTCGCTCATCAGGGCCGCCTCGGCGGCAGAAACCAACAAGCCACGGCAGCGAACTGGCGTGGCTTGCTTGGAGAGTGCAGGCTTATCGAGGGCCTGCCGCTAAACAGACGGCGCAGTATACCTGTAATTGCGTAAATACAGTAATGCGCCCGTCGGTTAGCCCGCGTTGCGGCCGGGGTAGCGCGCGCGCGGTGTGGCCATCGGCAGCGGGCCTTCGCCGATCTGGCGGAACTTGTTGGTTTCCGCGTCGTAGGCACGAATGTGCGCGGTCTCGATGTCATACACCCAGCCGTGGATAAACAGCTCACCACGGGCCAGACGGGATGCAACCGAGGGGTGGGTCGCCAGGTGCTGCAGTTGGGCGATCACGTTCTCCTCGGTCATCATCGAGAGTTTGTCGTCGCAGCAGTCGCAGTTGTCTTCGACCACAATCTTGGCGACTTCGGCGTGACGTAGCCAGGCCTTGACGGTCGGCAGCGAGTCGAGGGTTTCCGGGGCCAGTACCGCCTTCATCGCGCCGCAGTCGGAGTGACCGCAGATAATGATGTGCTGCACGTTCAGCGCCAGGACCGCGAACTCGATGGCGGTAGAGACGCCGCCCATCATCTGACCGTAGGGCGGTACCACGTTGCCGACGTTACGGGAGACGAACAGATCGCCGGGCGCGCTTTGGGTGATCAGCTCCGGCGCCACGCGCGAATCCGCGCAGGTGATGAACATGGCGCGCGGAATCTGCTCGTGGGCCAGCTGCTTGAACAGTTCCTGCTGCGCCGGGTAGACCTCATTGCGGAAGCGGTTGAAGCCGTCGACGATTTGCTTGAGGGCTTCTTCGGCACTCTCATTGCGTCTGGAGTCGTTATTCATGTCGCAGTCTCAATTTCGGGTTGGGCTGTATGGATAGACGATCAGTATTCCTGTGACGACACCGGCCTCTGGTGACGCCGGTGCATAAAGGGTCAGCGGGTGTTGCCACCCGCTGCAGTGCGGCAACTCAGGCTTCGATCTCGATCAGGATCTCGCCCGGATTGACGCGATCGCCCTTGGCGACGTTGACCGCCTTGACGGTGCCGGCGATGGCCGCCTGGATTTCGCTTTCCATCTTCATGGCCTCGCTGACCAGCACGGCCTGACCGGCCTTGACGCTGTCGCCGACCTTGACCAGCACGTCGACCACGTTGCCCGGCATGCTGGTGGTCACGTGACCCGGCTCGCTGGCCTGCTTGCGCTTGCTGCCACCGTCACCGACAAAGGCATTCAGCGGCTCGAACACCACCTCTTCCGGCATGCCGTCGAGGCTCAGGTAGAAGTGACGCTTGCCGTCGCCCTTGACGCCCACACCGGTGATGTCGACGCGGTAGGACTCGCCGTGAACATCAATGATGAACTCGGTCGGCACGCCTTCGCTCGACGCGGCCGGCGCGCCTTCGCCCGGTGCCGGCAGCAGTTGCTCGGGCTTGAGGGTGCCGGCTTCGCGTTCTTCGAGGAACTTGCGGCCAATGTCGGGGAACATGGCGAAGGTCAGCACGTCTTCTTCCGATTTGGCCAGGGCACCCGCTTCGCTGCGCAGGCGGTCCATTTCCGGCTTGAGCAGGTCGGCCGGGCGCACGTCGATGACCTCTTCGCCGCCAATGGCCTGACGGCGCAGCTTCTCGTTGACGGTACCCGGTGCCTGACCGTAACGGCCCTGCAGGTACAGCTTCACCTCGTTGGTGATGGTCTTGTAGCGCTCGCCGGCCAGTACGTTGAATACCGCCTGGGTGCCGACGATCTGCGAGGTCGGGGTAACCAGCGGCGGGAAGCCGAGGTCTTCACGTACGCGCGGGATTTCGGCAAACACGTCCTGGATGCGATCCAGTGCGCCTTGCTCCTTCAGCTGGTTGGCCAGGTTGGACATCATGCCGCCCGGCACCTGGTTGACCTGTACGCGGGTATCCACCCCGGTGAAGTCGCTCTCGAACTGGTGGTACTTCTTGCGTACGGCGTGGAAGTACATGCCGATTTCCTGCAGCAGCTCCAGATCCAGACCGGTGTCGTACGGGGTGCCTTTCAGCGCGGCAACCATCGACTCGGTGCCCGGATGGCTGGTGCCCCAGGCCATGGACGAGATCGCGGTGTCGATGTGGTCGGCACCGTTCTCGATCGCCTTGAGCTGACACATGGAGGCCAGGCCGGCGGTGTCGTGCGAGTGAATGAACACCGGCAGATCGAGCTCGGCCTTCAGTGCCTTGACCAGCTCGCCGGTGGCGAACGGGGTCAGCAGACCGGCCATGTCCTTGATGGCGATGGAGTCGATGCCCATCGCCGCCATGTCTTTCGCCTGTTTGACGAAGGTTTCAACCGTGTGCACCGGGCTGGTGGTATAGGCGATGGTGCCCTGGGCGTGTTTGCCGGCGGCCTTGACTGCTTCGATGGCGACCTTGAGGTTGCGCACGTCGTTCATGGCATCAAAGATGCGGAACACGTCGATACCGTTCTCCGCGGCCTTGGCAACAAAGGCGCGCACCACGTCGTCGCTGTAGTGACGGTAGCCGAGCAGGTTCTGACCGCGCAGCAGCATCTGCAGGCGGGTGTTCGGCAGCGCCTTGCGCAGGGCACGCAGACGCTCCCACGGATCTTCTTTCAGGAAGCGCACGCAGGCGTCAAAGGTCGCGCCGCCCCAGACTTCCAGCGACCAGTAACCGACCTGGTCGAGCTTGTCGCAGATCGGCAGCATGTCTTCGGTACGCAGACGGGTCGCCAGCAGAGACTGGTGGGCGTCGCGCAGGATGGTATCGGTAACGGTGATTTTGCGTGTGTTGCTCATTTTCTGTTCCTCATCAGCTGCAAGCTTCAAGCGCCAAGCTGCAAGCGGTGTGTCTTGTCGCTTGCGGCTTGAAGCTTGCCGCTAGTGTCATAGTCCGGCGTGGGCGGCAATCGCGGCTGCGATGGCGAGCGCCAGCTCCTCGGGTTTGCGTTTGATCGAGTAGTTCAGCAGCTCGGGGTGGGCTTCCACGAAGCTGGTGTTGAACACGCCGGAGCGGAACTCGGCATTACGCAGGATTTCCTGGTAGTACGGGGTCGTGGTCTTGACCCCCTGCAGGCGCATGTCGTCCAGCGCACGCAGGCCGCGGTCCAGCGCCTCTTCCCAGGTCATCGCCCAGACGATGAGCTTGAGACACATGGAGTCGAAGTTCGGCGGAATGGTGTAACCGGTGTAGATCGCGGTATCGACCCGCACGCCCGGACCGCCCGGTGCGTAGTAGCGGGTGACCTTGCCGAAGGAGGGGAAGAAGTTGTTCTTCGGGTCCTCGGCGTTGATCCGGAACTGGATGGCAAAGCCCTGGTGCTGCACGTCTTCCTGCTTGATCGACAGCGGTAGGCCGGAGGCGATGCGGATCTGTTCGCGAACGATGTCGACGCCGGTGATCTGCTCGGTAATGGTGTGCTCGACCTGAACCCGGGTATTCATTTCCATGAAATACACTTCGTCGTCGGCCAGCAGGAACTCGACGGTGCCCGCGTTCTCGTAACCGACCGCCTGCGCGGCCTTGACCGCCAGGTCGCCAATGTAGGCGCGCTGTTCCGGGGTCAGCTGCGGGCTGGGCGCGATCTCGATCAGCTTCTGGTTGCGGCGCTGGATCGAGCAGTCACGCTCAAACAGGTGCACGGTGTTGCCGAAGCTGTCGGCGAGAATCTGCGCTTCGATGTGTTTCGGGTTGACGATGCACTTCTCGAGGAAGACTTCCGCGCTGCCGAAGGCCTTGGTGGCCTCGGAGATGACTCGCGGATAGGCCGATTCCAGCTCTTCGCGGTTGTTGCAACGACGAATACCGCGACCACCGCCACCGGATGTGGCCTTGAGCATGACCGGGTAACCGACGCGCTCGGCTTCGCGCAGCGCCTCGTCGAGATCCGCCAGGTTGCCTTCGGTGCCGGGGGTGACCGGGACGCCGGCGGCGATCATGCTGCGGCGCGCTTCGGTCTTGTCGCCCATGCGGGTAATGACCTCGGCGGCCGGGCCGATGAACTTGATCCCGCGCTCGGCGCAGATCTTCGCCAGCTCGGCATTCTCGGAGAGAAAACCGTAGCCCGGGTGCAGGGCATCACAGCCGGTTTCTACCGCCAGGTTGACCAGCTGGCGCGGGTTCAGATAACCCGCCAGCGGGTCGCTGCCGACGTTGTAGGATTCGTCCGCACGCTTGACGTGCAGGGCATAGCGGTCGGGATCGGTATAGACCGCAACCGAGGTAATGCCCATCTCCGCGCAAGCGCGGACGATGCGAACGGCAATCTCGCCCCGGTTGGCAATCAGAATTTTCTTGATCACGTACGCGTTCCTCGTGGTGGTGATCGAGTGGATGCGGTGAACATCTTGCGTGTCGGGGTCCGTGGCCCCGGGCAACACATTGCAAAATGTGTCCTGCATACCCTAAGGGGGCCGGCAGTATTCTGTGAAATGAATAATACTTGGCTTATCTATAAGTGATTGCTTATATATACTGCGACCATGCAAAGCCGCCCCGTCCATCAAGGCTAGACCATCATGCGCAAATCATTGCTGCGAATGACCCTGCGCCAGTTGCAGGTATTCCGCGCTGTCTGTGAGTCCCGCTCATACAGCCGCGCGGCCGAAGCCATGGCGCTGACCCAGCCGGCGGTCAGTCTGCAGGTTCGCCAGTTGGAAGAGCAGGTGGGCTTGCCGCTGTTTGAATACGTCGGCCGCAAGCTCTATCTGACCGAGGCGGCGGAGTCGCTGCTGGCTGCATCCGCTGACATCTTTGATCGGCTGGACAGCCTCGACATGAACCTGTCGACGCTGGAAGGCAGCTTGCGTGGCGAGCTGAGGCTGTCGGCGGCGAGTAGCGCGCAGTATCTGCTGCCGCATCTGCTGGCCGCGTTTCGTGAGCGCTACCCGCAGGTCACCTTTCGTCTCGACGTGACCAGCCGGGCGCAGATTATCCAGCGCCTGGCAGACAACCTCGATGACTTGGTGATCATGGGTTTGGTGCCTGCCGATCGGGCGCTGGAGTTTTTTCCCTTCCTTAATAACCCGATTGTGGCGGTTGCCCGCCCGACCCATCCGCTGGCCAGGCAAACCCATATTCCGCTGGCTAGACTGGAAGAGGAAATGGTCCTGCAGCGCGAGGCCGGGTCGGGTATCCGCAAGGCCTGTGATGAGTTCTTGCAGCTCAAGCGTGTGCACCTGGGACAGACCATGCAACTGGGGTCGACCGAGGCATTGGTGCAGGGCGCCATCGCCGGGCTGGGCGTCGCTCTGGTACCGGGGCACGCGGCGGCGGCGTGGATTCGGCGCGGTGAGCTGGTCTGCCTGAATATCAGCGAGCTGCCGCTGATGCGCAGCTGGTGCGCAGTGCATGCGCGAGGCAAGCGTCTGAGCCCGGTCGCAGAAGCGTTTTTGGCTTTTCTGCGCGAGGAAAAGGCGCTGATCCGTCAGTTGGCGGAACCCTTCGAACCCACCGTTGCCGATCAGTAGAGACGATGCGAACGATGAAAGTCGGTCTGACCAAGCAGTTCGGGAAAGTCACTGAAAGACGCCTGCAGCGCCTGACTTTCGCGGTAGTCTTCAATGGCGCGGCGATAGGCCATGCGCTTCTTGTCTTCCTGGCGGCGGCGTTCGCGGCGCTCGCTGGAAGCGGAGTGAGTGTCACCTGCAAAATCCGGATCAAAGGCCATGTTGGCGTCTCCCGAGTCGTGATGGGTGCGGTTTCACGGGGGCATGATGCGCCGCCCTGCATGACCGGGTGATGACACAGGAGTGAACTATGTTTGAACTGGACCGGCATTTGGCCCAGGACATTGTCGACCGGGCGATGGCGATCTTGCCCTACAACGTCAACGTGATGGATCGGCAGGGCGTGATCATCGGCAGTGGGGACGCCCAGCGCGTTGACTCTCTGCATGAAGGCGCCCAGCTGGTGCTCGCCAACCAGCGTGTGGTAGCGCTGGACGAGCAGGCCGCAGCCTGTCTGCAGGGTGTCAAACCCGGCATCAACCTGCCGCTGCTGCACGCGGGGCGGCTGGTCGGTGTGCTGGGCATTACCGGCGATCCGGAGCAGGTACGGCCCTTTGCCGAGCTGCTGCGCATGACCGCCGAGATGCTGGTCGAGCAACGGGTGCTGCAGGCCGAGCAGCACTGGCGCGGACAGCAGCAGGAGGCCTGGCTGGTCAACCTGCTGGAGCGGGGCTATCCGCTGGCCAGCCTGGAAGCCGACGCCGAACGTCTGCGCATGCGCTGGAAGTGGCCGTTGCAAGGCTGCCTGCTGTGTCTGGCCAGCGAAACCGATCACGAGTTGGCGCAGGGCCAGTTGATCAGCCAGATGCGTTTGCGCCATCCGCAGGACATCATCTTGCCGCTGGGCCTGCACGATGTGCTCTGGCTGCGCAGCGGCAAGGCCGAGACGGTGCGGCGCAGCTGGCTGGAGCAGGCCGATCAGCGCGGCTGGCCGGTCGGCCGTTTGTTGCTGGCCGAAGCGGTGGAGTCGCTGGCGGACCTGCGCGAAGCGACCGAGGCGCTGATCAACCTGCGTGATTACGCCCAGGAAATGCGCCTGTCCGAGCGGTTGGTCGGGTTGGGGGATTACCGTCTGGCGGTGCTGCTGCATCAGCAACAGGGCAGTTGGACCGTGCAACGTCTGCTGGCGCCGCTGCAGCCGCTGCGGCGGGCCGATGGCAATGGTCAACTGGTCGCCACCCTGCGCAGCTGGCTGCAGCATAACGGCCATACCCAGGCTTGCGCCGTCGCTTTGCAGGTGCATCGCAATACCTTGCGCTATCGGCTGGACCGGATTGCCGAGATTACCGGGCTGGATCTGGATCGGATGACGGATCGGATGCTGTTGAGTATTGGGTTGGCGTTGTTTCCGGAGTAGCTGGGTGGCGGCTGCCGCTCCGTTCCCTCTAGCCATTGATCGGTCTCACGCTCCTGCGTGGGACCGCCTGTTGTGACGCTCTGCGTCGGGTCTCAGTGCTTGGTATCTGCTTTAGGGTTGTCTGGTTATTCACTTTTCGCCTTTTACGGCGAGCCAAGGGGGGCCGCTTGCCCGGCCCCCCTTAGCGATCCCCCGGGGCACCCGACTACGCGGCCCTTCGGGTTCGCTGCGTTGCTCGGGCTAACGGGGGCCGGCAGAACTCGTCGCTGCGCTCCTCAGACATGCTGCCGTCCTATTTCCCGCCAGCCCTGCGCTACTCGCCCGCGTAAACGGGGAGTTGATCCGTGCATCCATCATGTCTTGCCGACATAGACCTTATCGCTCCCAGGCTCTTGCGTGGAAGCGCCTGTCAGGATGCTCCTCGTCCGGGTCAGTGCTTTATGTCTGCTGATTTGTTCTGCGCCAGAAGCGGCTGTTAACGCACGCCTAATTATCGCGCTCTGGCAAACTGCCAAACACTTGGATGGTGGAGTGTGCACCGGGTATCGTCCCGTTTACGCGGGCGAGTAGCGCAGATTTATCGGGAAAAAGAGTCATAGGCTGTCTGAGGAGCGCAGCGACGAGTTTTATGACTCCCCGATAAATCGAGCAACGCAGCGAACCCGCAGGGCCGCGTAGTCGGGTGCCCCGGGGGATCGCTAAGGGGGGCCGGGCAAGCGGCCCCCCTTGGCTCGCCGTAAAAGGCGAAAAGCTGATTTGGCAGTCGCACTCATGCTGTAGCCGGTTCGCTGCGACTGATGGTTTCCAAGCTTTCGTGCGCGTGTCCTCCGACTGGTCCTGTTCTCCGCCACAGTTCCCTAACCAGAGCGGATCTACCCAGTTTCAGGTTTATTGCTATTGGGCGAGCGAACAATAATGCGTTGCTAATTCCCGTCTATTGTTGTGCCAGGGCATAAGGCTTTTGTCCCGCAGGCTGGGTGACAATGGCTGCTTTCTGGCTGCCCATTGCGGCAAACACAATAAAAAGGAGTTCAGCATGGGTCTGGTACTGATTCTGGTCGCCCTGATTGCCTTTATCGTTCTGGCGACTTCTCGTCTGAAGTTACACCCTTTTCTTGCCCTGCTCGCCGCCGCGCTGCTGGCTGGTTTCGCCTATCAGGTGCCGACCACGGAGATCGTCAAGACGATCACCGGTGGCTTTGGCGGTATTCTCGGTTACATCGGCATCGTTATTGCCCTGGGCACCATCATCGGTGTGATCCTTGAGCGCAGCGGCGCGGCGATCACCATGGCCGAGACGGTGATCAAGCTGCTGGGCGAGCGCTTCCCGACGCTGACCATGTCGATCATCGGCTATCTGGTGTCGATCCCGGTGTTCTGCGATTCGGGCTACGTCATCCTCAACTCGCTGAAAAATGCCCTGGCAGCGCGCATGAAGATTTCGGTGATCGCCATGAGCGTGGCCTTGGCGACCGGCCTCTACGCCTCCCACACCTTTGTGCCGCCGACCCCCGGCCCGATTGCCGCTGCCGGTAACCTGGGGCTGGAATCCAACCTGGGCCTGGTGATCCTGGTCGGTCTGGTGGTGTCTCTGGTAACCGCGGTCGCTGGCATGCTCTGGGCCAACCGCTTTATCGGCAAGGATATTCCGCTGGAGGACAACGGCGCCCAGGTGATGGATGCCGAGGACTATGAGCAGATTCGCGCCAAGTACGGCGTGCTGCCCAGCCCGGCCAAGGCGTTTGCGCCGATCTTCCTGCCGATTGGTCTGATCTGTCTGGGTACCCTGGCCAATCTGCCGGCCAAACCGGTTGGCGACGGCTTCCTGTATACCCTACTGGCCTTCCTCGGTCAGCCGGTGGTGGCGCTGGCGGTGGGTCTGGCACTGGCCTGCACACTGTTGCGCTCGGACAACAAGCGGCAGGAGTTTCATGATCGCGTCGTTGAAGGTATACAGGCGGCCGCACCGATCCTGCTGATCACCGGTGCCGGTGGCGCCTTTGGCGCGATGCTCAAGGTCACGCCGCTGGGCGACTATCTCGGGGCGACCCTGTCGGCGCTGGGTATTGGTATCTTCATGCCCTTTATCGTCTCGGCCGCGCTGAAGTCGGCGCAGGGCTCGACCACTGTGGCGCTGGTGACGACCTCGGCGCTGGTTGCACCGCTGCTGCCGGAGCTGGGGCTGGACAGCGAAATGGGCCGCGTGCTGTGCGTTATGGCCATCGGTGCCGGCGCGATGACTGTGTCCCACGCCAACGACAGCTTCTTCTGGGTGGTGACCCAGTTCAGCCGCATGAGCGTTAGCACCGCCTACCGTGCACAAACACTCGGCACCCTGATGCAGGGCATCGCCGGCATTATCACCGTCTGGCTGCTGAGTCTGGTATTGCTCTGATGAAACTGGTTATCGCCCCCGATTCGTTCAAGGAAAGCCTGAGTGCCCGCGCCGTTGCTGAAGCCATAGCAGCGGGCTGGGCACGCGTTTACCCCGATGCCGACCTGCTGCTGTGCCCGATGGCCGACGGCGGGGAGGGCACGGTTGATGCGTTGTTGAGTGCCACTGGGGGCACGCTGCAGCAGACCCGCGTCAGCGGGCCTCTGGGCGATCCGGTCGAGGCGCGCTGGGGGTTGCTGCCGGATGCCCAGGCGATCATCGAGATGGCCGAGGCCAGCGGCCTGCATCGGGTCGAGCCGGCGCGTCGCGATGTGCTGGCGGCCAGCAGTCATGGCACCGGCGAGCTGATACGCGCGGCGCTGGATGCCGGCGTGCGGCGTATCGTGCTAGGCCTTGGCGGCAGTGCCACCAACGATGGCGGCGCCGGCCTGCTCGCCGCTCTTGGGGTGCGCTTTCTGGATCGCGCAGGACAGGAGCTGGCACTCGGTGGCGCGGCGCTGGCCAGCCTGAGCCAGATCGATCTGACTGGTCTGGATACCCGGCTGGCGCAAGTCGAGGTGATGGTTGCGGCGGATGTCGACAACCCGCTCTGCGGTCCGCGTGGCGCTTCGGCAGTATTTGGCCCGCAGAAGGGCGCGAGTCCGGCGCAGGTTGAACAGCTGGATGCTGCGCTGGCGCATTACGCTGACGTGATGGCGGCCACCCTGGGTGAGGATCTGCGCGATTATCCCGGCGTGGGCGCAGCGGGTGGTCTCGGCTTTGCCGCCCGCGCAGTGTTGCGTGCTGCCTTTCGGCCGGGCGTCGAGCTGGTCGCCGAGCTGTCCGGCCTGGCGGCGGCAGTCGAGCGTGCGGACCTGGTAATCACCGGCGAGGGCCGTCTGGATGGCCAGAGCCTGCACGGCAAGACCCCTGTCGGCGTGGCACGCATCGCCCGTGCCGCCGGCGTACCGGTGATTGCGCTGGCTGGCAGTCTGGGTGAGGGCTATCAACGACTCTACGCTGAAGGCATCGGCGCCGCCTTCAGTCTGGCACCGGGACCGCTCAGTCTTGAGCAGGCCATGCAGCAGGCCGCCGACCAGCTCAGTGCCCGCGCCGCCGACCTGGCGCGGCTCTGGCAGATTGCCGGTACAGCGGCGCTGCGCGCCCGCTGAGCCGCAGCGCCTGCGTTTACGCACATAGCGTTGTTCGGTGCAGGAATGGCCGGCGCTGTGTGGCTATGCGCGTCACGGACGCGACATGTGGTGGCCGAGCGGCCGAGAACCCAAGCCGATGATCTAATTCGCCGGTTCTCTGCCTCCGCGTTTTGCTTTAGGATGCGACTGATTCTTATCTGCAGCCGCCATCCTGGAGCCGTCGGTGCCCAATACCTCGCAACAACAACTGTCAGGCCTGTACAGCGACCATCACGGCTGGCTGCAGCGCTGGCTGCGCGCGCGCCTGGGTGATCGCGAGCAGGCGGCGGATATTGCTCAGGACACCTTTGTTCGCCTGCTGGTGAGCCAGCGATTGCCCTCGGTTGGGGAGGGGCGGCGTTTTCTGCTGCAGATCGCCCGTCATCTGGTGGTCGATCACTGGCGGCGGCAGCGCATCGAGCAGGCCTACCTGGAGAGCCTCGCCCAGTTGCCGGCGCCTGAGACACCCTCGCCGGAAACCCGCATGCTGATCATCGAATCCCTGTTGCAGGTCGACGCCATGCTCGACGCCATGCCGGAGCGGGTCCGCAGCGCCTTTGTTATGTCACAGTTCGAGGGGCTCAGCTATGCGCAGATTGCCGCGCGGCTTGGTGTCAGTGTCAGCGCGGTGCAGAAGTACATGTTGCGTGCCATCGGCGCCTGTTATCAGGTGGTTTACGGTTCATGACAGCGTCCGCTGAGCGCCCCATTGCTGCCGCTGTGGTGGAGCAGGCCAGCTATTGGCTGATGTTGCAGTGGGACGGCGGCTTGAATGCCGAGCAGCGTCAGGCCCTGCAACATTGGCAGGAGGCCGACCCTGAGCACCGTCGCGCATGGGCCCGGCTGCAGCACCTGCAAGGGACCCTGCAGGTGGCGCCGCAGCAGACGGTGCGCCAGGTACTGTCGCGCCGTGGCCAGACCAGCCGCCGTGAGCTGATCAAGTTGCTCGGGTTGGCGCTGATGGTGGGTTCCACCGGCTACGTGGCGCAGCAAAGGCTGCCCTGGCGTGAGGCGCTGGCCGATCAGCGCACCGCTCCCGGCGAGCGTCGGCAACTGCAGTTGCCGGATCAGAGCCTGCTGGACCTTAACTCCGACAGCGCCGTCAACATCCGCTTTGATCAGCACCAGCGGCGCATCCAGCTGGTCAGCGGCGAACTGCTGCTGACCAGTGCGCTGCCCAGCGTGCGTGACCCCAGGCCCCTGTTGGTGGAGACGCTCGCCGGTGAGCTCGAAGCGTTGGGCGCTCGCGTTGCCGTGCGCCAGCGCGAGGCTGTCAGTCAGCTGGATCTGTTCCAGGGCGAGCTGGACGTTCGCCCATGGGAGGCCACGCCGCTGCGCTTGTCCGCTGGCAGCGCATTGGCCTTTTCCGCCAGCGGGCCGCTGGCCAGCGGCAACGCAGACCTGCGTCGGGTAGCCTGGCAGCAGGGCAAGCTGATTGCCGAGCAGCAACCCATCGGCGACTTCCTCGCTGAACTCGCTCGCCATCGCCGCGGCGTGATCCACTGCGACCCCGACGTCGCCGCGCTCCCGCTCAGCGGGGTATTCCCCCTGGCCGACACCGACCGTGTGCTCTCTACGCTGACTGACGTCCTGCCGGTACGCATTCATTACTACACCCGTTATTGGGTGCGGGTGACGGCTGTTTGAGCGTTTTTTGGGATGTTTTTTCGTTTGACCCCGACGGTCAAGCGTGCACGTGGTTTCGTCCCGTTTACGCGGGCGAGTAGCGCAGATTATTCGGGAGAAAGAGGCGCAGCATGTCTGAGGAGCGTAGCGACGAGTTCTGCGACTCCCCGATAAATCGAGCAACGCAGCGAACCCGAAGGGCCGCGTAGTCGGGTGCCCCGGGGGATCGCTAAGGGGGGCCGGGCAAGCGGCCCCTCTTGGCTCGCCGTGAAAGGCGAAATGCGGGCTATCCAGCGGCACATGAGCGAAAAACACACCACCACAACCGGGCGCAGAGCGTCCTTACCGGCGCTCCCACGCAGGATCTTGGGAGCGATCAGAGCAAAAAAATCACCTCGCGCCTTGTCGGATTGGCGATCTCGTTCGGGATATCCGGTGATATCTGCCAACTACAAGGAGTCACCCCCATGCCAACCCGCTTGTTCACCGCGCGCACGCCGCTGGCGCAAGCCCTGCGCTGCGCTCTGTTCGGCGGCCTGCTGGCCGGCCCGGCACTGCTGCTGGCGTCGCCGGCCGTGGCGCAAACACCGGCGGCCGTCAGTGCCGAGCTGCACAGTTTCAATATCGCTGCCGGCCCGCTGGACCGCGCGCTCAGCCAGTTTGCCGACCAGCTCAATCTGTTACTGGCCGCCGATGCCCGGCTGACCGCCGGCAAGACCAGCCCCGGCCTGCGCGGCCAGTACAGCCAGCAGCAGGGTCTGCAGCAACTGCTTCAAGGCACCGGCCTGAGCGCACAGACTCGGGCCGACGGCCGGGTGGTGCTACTGCCGTTGCCGGAGGCGGGGGCGGACCTGCAGCTGAGCCCGATCACCGTGACCGGCCAGCAGTTGTCTGCGACCACAGAAGGCACCGGGTCCTACACCACCGGCTCGACCAGCACCGCGACCAAACTGCCGCTGTCGATCCGCGAAACGCCGCAGGCGGTCAGCGTGCTGACCCGGCAGCAGATCGACGATCTCAATCTCACCACCCTGGACGACGCGGTACAGAATATTACCGGTCTGACCATGCAGAAGGGGTACTACACGGGTGACTCCGGCAGCTTTATGGCGCGTGGCTTTCCGGTCTCCAGCATCCTGCTGGACGGTCTGCCGACCAGCACCGGCGCCAACGGCACCTTCAATGCCGACAACGATGCACTGGAGATCTACGACCGGGTCGAGGTAGTCCGGGGCGCAACCGGCCTGACCACCGGCGCCGGTACACCGTCGGCGGCGATCAATCTGGTGCGTAAACGCCCGACCGCCGATCCGCAGGCCAGCATCACCGTCAGCGCCGGCAGCTGGGACAACTACCGCAGCGTGCTCGACGCCGCCGGCCCGCTCACCGACGGCGGCGCTGTTCGGGGTCGCACCGTGGTCAGCTGGCAGGATGCCCAGCGTTTTTACGACTACGCGCGCGACCGCAATCATCAGTTCTACGGCATTCTCGAAGCGGACCTGACCCCCGATACTCTGGCTTCCATCGGCTTTCATTACCGCAAGGTCGATAACGACGGCATTCTGGCCAGCCAGCCGACCAATACCGATGGCAGCTTCCTGGAGGGGCTGAGCCGTTCCACCAACCTGATCAATGAGTTCGACTATTGGCGGCAGACCGACAAGACCCTGTTTGCCGACCTGACCCAGCACCTCGCAGGTGGCTGGCAACTGAAGGCCGCGGCCGTCTGGAAACGTCCCGAGCAGGATATGCTGTTTACCGGCCTGAACCGCACCGCCGGTGTGTTGCGCCAGAGCTCCCAGCGCTATCGGCTGGACAACAAGCAGGACAGCTATGACCTGTCTTTGACCGGCCCATACCGCCTGTTTGGCCGCGAGCACGAGCTGGTGCTGGGCGCCAGCTACCAGCAGCGGGAGAACCGCAACTGGGGTGGTTGGGCGGCCTACAGCTGGACCGCCGCTGCACCCGCCGCGGACCCTTACAACTGGGATGCCTCGGCGGTGCCGCGCCCGCCTATCGACATGAGTCTGTGGACCCATGCTTTCGACGATAAGCAAAAGGCGGTCTACGCTGCCACCCGTCTGCAGTTGGCCGATCCGCTGACCCTGATACTGGGCACGCGGGTGACCTGGTATGAACGTGAACTACTGACCGGCAGTGGTGATACGCTGAAGATCAACGCTGAGGCCGTACCCTATGCCGGGTTGGTTTTTGACCTGGATGACAACCACTCGGTGTATGCCAGCTGGACCGAGATCTTTGAACCGCAGACGGTCACGGATCAATATGGCGATTTTCTTGAGCCGATCACCGGCACCAACTACGAGCTGGGGATCAAGGGCGAGTACTTTGATGGTCAGCTCAACGCCAGTCTCGCGACCTTCCTGATCAAACAGCAGAACCGGGCGGTCTCCGACCTCGCCGGTCCCAACCCCTGTCCGGGCAGCTGGGGCTACTGTTCTCGCGCGGCGGGTGAAGTGGAAAGCCAGGGTGTCGAGATGGAAATCAGCGGCGCGCTGACCGCCAACTGGCAGTTGACGGCCGGCTATGCCTTCATCGATGCCGAGTTCAGCAAGGATACCGACCCGGCCAACGTAGGCGAGCCCTATGACACGGACATTCCGCGTCATCAGTTCAAGCTCACCAGCAGCCACCAGCTGACCGGTACCCTGCAGCGCTGGCGCGTCGGTGGCAGCCTGTACGCGCAAAGCGATATCCAGGCCAGCGACGACAGTCGTATTCAGCAGCCCGGCTATGCCACCGTTGGCTTGCACGCGGCCTATCGGCCGACCGAGCAGACCGAGGTGCGGCTGAACGTCAATAACCTGTTGGACCGCGAGTACTATCAGAGCCTTGGCTGGACCGAGGGCGGTAACACCTTCGGCGCACCGCGCAACTATATGCTGAGCCTGCGCTATCAACTGTAGTGCCACCGGGGCAGGGCGGCAGACTCTGTCCCGGTCTTTCTTTTGTGTTGTTGAGAGTTGTTTTTATTTAGATTAGCATCCGTCGCCTCATTCCTATGGAAAAGGAGGTTCCCGACGTGTCTCGTTTACCCCAGCAAACCCCGCACCGTTTTCCCCGCTCGCTGCTGAGCATTAGCTTGAGTCTCGCCGCCATGCACGCCGCGCCGGTCTGGTCCCAGGAGTCGGCCGTCCCGGCAGAAGAGGAGCGCATTCAGCTTGAAGCGGTCACTGTGACCGCCGAATCCGCGGGCGCATCGCCGGTGACCGAAGGCACCGGCTCCTACACCACCGAGGCGACGCGCACCGCCACCCGTCTTACTCTGGCACCGCGCGAGACACCGCAGTCAGTCTCGGTGATCACCCGTCAGGTGATGGACGACTTCGCGGTGGAGTCGATTACCGACGTGGTCAACATGACCACCGGGGTCTCCAGCAAGGCGTTCGACAGCTCGCGCAACGGCTTCTCTGCCCGGGGCTTTGACATCACCAACCTGATGGTCGATGGCGTGCCGACCACCTGGAGTGCCGGCTGGGCTGCGGGCGAGACGCAGATGGACACCTTGCTGTATGACCGCGTGGAAGTGGTGCGCGGCGCCACCGGGCTGGTGACCGGCGCAGGCAACCCGTCGGCCGCGATCAACATGGTGCGCAAACGCGCTGACAGTGTGCAGCCGCGCGGGTTTGTCAGCGGGCAGGTGGGCTCCTGGGATCGCTATCAGGGCACAGTGGACCTGTCCGGTGCCCTGCACGACAGCGGCAAAATCCGCGGCCGTGTGGTTGGCAGTTATCTGGAAGAAGGCTCCTATATCGATCTGGCGGAGAATGAGAAACAAGTCCTGCTGGGCACCCTGGGTATCGACCTGACCGATAGCACGCTGCTGAATCTGGGCGCCAGCTACCAGGAGAACAGTCCGACCGCGTCTATGTGGGGTGGCTTGCCGACCTGGTTCAGCGATGGCACGCGCACCGACTGGAGCTCCTCCAAGACCACCGCCCCGGAGTGGGCCGAGTGGGCCTCCACGCAGACCACCTACTACGCCAACCTGGAGCATACCTTTGACTCTGGTGTGCGCCTGTACGGGGCTTACAGCCGGGCGACCAACGAGGCGGATCTGCGCTTGCTGTACCTGTCCGGCGCGCCGGACAAGACCACAGGTCTGGGCATGAGTGCCAGCCCTACCTGGTACGACGTCAGCCGCGAGCAGGACACCCTCGACCTGTCCGCCACCATTCCGTTCTACTTTGCCGGTCAGGATCACGAGGTGGTAATCGGCTCCATGTACAGCCAGCAGGAGCTGGTTACCGATCGCCGCGCGCCGCTGACGCGTCCGCCGGTGGGTAACTATTTCGAGTGGGATGGCGCCTATCCCGAGCCAGAGTGGGGGCCGTCTGCGGTGTACACCACCCAGGACACCGACGAGCTGGGCGCCTACGCCGTGGCACGCCTGCGGCTGGCCGATCCGCTGCAGCTGATTATTGGTAGCCGCATCAGCGACTGGGAGACCAGCGGCATGAAGTGGGACGGTTCGACCTATAAGTTCGAGCACGAGCATGAAATCACGCCCTATGCCGGTCTGATCTACGACATCAATGATCAGTACTCCACCTATGTGAGCTACTCCGAGATCTTCAACCCGCAGGACTACCAGGACCGCAATGGCGATTATCTGGACCCGCTGGAAGGTCAGAATTATGAGGCCGGCATCAAGGCCGAGTATTTTGGCGGGCGCCTGAATGCCTCGCTGGCGGTATTCCGCATAGAGCAGGACAACCTGGCGCAACCGGACATCGGCCAGGTTGTGCCGGGTGGTATCGCCCAGGCGTATTACGCGGCGCAGGGCACGACCAGCGATGGTTACGAGATTGAAGTGTCCGGGGCCTTGACCGAGAACTGGAATCTGCTGGTCGGCTGGGCGCAGTTCAGTGCCGAGGACGCCGATGGGGAGAAGGTCAATACGCGTTACCCACGGCGCGGCGCAAACCTGTTCACCACCTACCGTATGGGGCGTCTGACCCTGGGCGGCGGGGTGAACTGGGAAGACGGCAACTACACTATCGCGACCAACCCGCTGGGCCAGCGCGACAAGCTGGAGCAGAGCTCCTACGCACTGGTCAATGTCATGGCACGCTACGCGCTTAGCGATGAACTCAGCCTGCAGCTGAACGTGGATAACCTGCTGGACAAGAAGTACTACAGCCAGATCGGCTTCTACCAGCAACATGCCTTTGGCGAGCCACGCAACGGCAAGCTCGAGCTGCGCTACAGCTTCTGAGTGTGTGCAGCGGCGCCAGCTGGCGCCGCTGCTGCCTACACCTACTCAGGCACGTAGATCATGCGCCCGTCATCCAGCCGGTAGGTCACGCCGGCGCGGGCGCCCTGGCCTTCGCCCATCTCGCCGCTGGACTCGTAGCGGGTCAGCTCCTGTCCGTCCTTGACGGTAATGCGCATATTGTCCTCCCCCGGGTTTTCGACCACCACGACCCGCTCCTCGGAGAAGGGGTTGAGCGGGTTCTGCGCGATCACCACCATCAGCATGCCGATGATTACCAGAAACAGGTCGATCAGGTTGACCACCGAGAGCATCGGATCGTCGTCATCTTCGTCCAGAAAGCGCATCAGTTTGCCCCTTGTCGGCTGCGCTGCTGTTCCAGCTGGCGCAGGTCTTCCAGCAGCCAGCGCCGGCGTACGGTAAGCATGAAGTAGCAGAGGCTTGCGGCCAGCAGCGCGAGGATCACCGCGGAAAAGGCCGCGACCATGTTGCGACCGACCGCCTGCGCATCGTTGTTTCCCAAGGCCAGCAGCGCCGGACCCATGGGGATCATGGTGGCGATCAGGCCGAGCATGGGCGCGGTACGGGAGACCACGCGCAGCCATTCCAGCCGGCGCATGATCCACAGTTCCAGATCATCGCTGTCTACCGGTGTGCCGTCCGGGTGGTTGGCCTGTCGGAAGAGTGCGGCTTGATGGCTACGTCGTTGGCGTTGCCAGGCCTCCACGGCAAAGGCGCCGAGGGTGACCAGCGCATAGGCCAGCGCCAGGGCAATCAGCAGCATCACCGGGGCGAGAAACAGGCGGGATACGGCGTATAACAGGTGTTCAATGTCGTTAAAAAAGCTCATATCACTCAGTCTTGTCAGGGTTGTGGAGGGTACGCGAGCGCCGCGCCTGCTGTAGCGCGCCGCCGCCGATCAACAACAGCATCAGCGCCAGCGCCCAGTAGGCGGTGTAGTCCGGTTCGGATTCTTCGCCGGCGGCTTCGAGCACCTGGCCCTGCACCGGCTGAGTCGCTGCAGGTTCGCTGGCGGCAGCGGGCTGCTCGGGCAGCTCGGGGCGCGCTGCAGACGGCTCGCTGCTGGCTGGCGCCTCGAAGCCGGCGCCGCGCGCCAGCTCGGCGATAAAGGCACTGGTCACCGGGTTGCCGGGTGCCACGTCAAACTCGTCCTGCAGCTGCTGCCAGCGCTCGGCCAGCTGCGCGCGGGTCTGCTCGGAGGCGTCCCAGTAGTCCTTGCGAATGGCCTCGGCCATGCGTTCCAGCATTTGCGCCTGGGCGGTGGGGTTGTGCTGCTCGAACCATTCTTGGGTGCCCAGCGCCTGGCTGTCGTTGATGTAGGTGTCGAACAGCGCCTGCCATTGGTCGTCGCGCACGGTCGACGGGTCTACTGCCTGCCAGCCAAACAGATTGTTGGTGACCTTCAGCACTTCCAGCGTGCCGGCATAGCCCTCGGCTTGCATGCCTTCGATCCACTGCGGGTTGAGATAACGCACGCGCAGCTCATCGGCGAGGAAGCGGTCCAGACCAGTGGTGCGGGTCTCGCTGCTGCGCAGGTCAGAGATCAGCAGTTGCGGCGCGGCGCCATCGAGGTGACGCACGGCAGCCGACAAGCCGCCGAGAAACTCGAACGGGTGGTCGGTGGACAGCACGCCATGCAGGTTGGAGGAGCGTGACATGATGGCCGCCTGGGTGCCGCGCAGCTGCGATGCCAGCAAATTGGTGTTGCCACTGGCCTCGCCCCATTGCCGATTACCAAAGGCGTAGCCGTTGCTGGCGAGGAACTGCTCGGCCAGCACGGCATCGTCATCCCACTCGGTCGAGGCCATCGCCAGATCCGGCACGCCGGTGCCGTATTCGCCGGGGGCGTTACCAAAAATGCGGTAGCCGGCGGCTTCAGCGGCCTGTTCGGCGCTCATGCCCTGGGCCTGCAGCTCGGCGGCGATGCGGCGGTTGTTGGCGGCAATCGGGTTGCCCGGCTCGTCCAGCTCGGCCAGCCGGACGATGGCGTCGTCGAGCAGGCGCATGAAGTGGTCAAACTGGTCGCGGTAGACGCCGGTGACCTGAACCACCACGTCGCTGCGCGGGTGGCCCAGCTCGCTGGCCGGGATGATCTCCAGCGCGGTGACCCGGCCGCCGTCATCCCAGATCGGCCGCAGCCCCAGTGCATGCAGCACCTGGGCTTCGGTCACGCCGAGGTGGCGGATGGCTTCCGATGACCAGAGGCTGAAGGCCAGCTTTTCGGGCCAGGCGCCCTCGTGTTCAGCGCGGAAGGCGTCGACCAGCTGCTGGTAGGCGACAGCGCCGCTGTCCCAGGCGGCGCGGGCCGGAATCTTGTCGGCCTCGAAGGCATAGAGGTTGCGGCCGCTGGGCACATCCGGGTTGCGGATCGGGTCGCCGCCCGAGCCCGGCGCGACAAAGCGACCGGCCAGCCCGGCCAGCAGCGCCTCATTCTCGCCGGTATTGCGCAATTGCCGGTCCAGCTGGCGCGCGCGTTCGGCAAAGGCGGCTACTTCGGGGGGCAGGTCAGTGCTCGCCTGTTCATCCAGCAGCTGCTCGACCGCGCGGTAGGCCGGGGTGGCGGTGAGCGCCTCGTGCTCGACCGCAAACAGCTCCAGCCGATTGGTACCCAGTGCCGCATAGAAGGGCGCGCCCAACTGCTGCATCAGGGTAATCATGCGGTGTTCGGTGCTGGCCGGTTGACCGAAGGTATGCAGCCCGAGGGGCATGGCGGTGCGCGCCAGCTCGTGCAGATGATCGTGCAGGGCCTGCAGAAAGCCGTCGAAATCGGCGGTGGTTTGCTGCTCGCTCCAGCCCAGGTCTGCGTGCATGTTGGCTTCGACGGCGCTGGCGCGGATCTGCTCGCGCACGGTGTCCAGCACCTGACCTTCGTCCAGTTGCTGGTACTCGTGGATCAGGTGATGCAGGTCGCGCATCTGATCGTAGAGGCCGGCCGGGGCAAAGGGCGGGGTCTGGTGGCTGATGGTCACAGCGCGGCCGCGGCGCTTGGCCTGAATGGCTTCACCGACGTTGTCCTGAATGTAGGGATAGAAGATCGGCAGATCACCCGCCGCCAGCCAGGGGTAGTCATCCGTTGCCAGGCCGCGGTCCTTGCCTGGCAGCCACTCCTGGGTACCGTGGGTGCCCAGATGGATCAGCGCATCGGTACCGGCGCGGGTTTGCAGGTAGCGGTAGGCGGCCAGATAGCGGTGGTTGGGCGTGCTGTCCTGGCTGTGATAGCTGCCGGGTTCGCCGCCACGCGGCATTTGCGGCATCAGCAGCAGCTGGCCCAGCTGCCAGGCCGGCAGGATAAATGCCGGCTCGCCGTTCACTTCACGCACGGCCGGGTGCTGCTCGGGCGGGCCTTGCGCGGTCAAGGCCTGCTGGCGCCGGGCGGGCAGGCTGTCCAGCCAGGTTTGGTAGTCGGCAACCGGATAGCTGACCGCCAGCCCCTCGGCCAGCAACTGCTCGGGAGTGACACTGCCGTACAGGGCGCCGAGCAGGCGTTGGGCATGCTCGATCACCTGTTGCTCGCTGACCGGCTCGCCTACCTGATACCCCTCGGCCCGCAGCGCCTGCTGGATCGAGACGATGCTGCGCGGCACATTGAGGTTGGAGGCGCCGAGGTTCTTCTCCCCGGACGGGTAGTTCCAGAACAGCAGCGCCAGCCGTTTGTCCGCCGCCGGGGTGTGGCGCAGGGCGACCAGCCGCTGCAGTTTGGCGATCAGTGCGTCGGCCTGAGCGGGCAGCAGGTCGTCGACACCGTCGGTGGTGGCCGACAGCACCAGCGGATCGCTGACGCCCCAGCCTTCAGGCCCGGCCAGAAACACCGCCGTGGTGCGCGCAGCGACACCGCTGACCGCGTCAGGCCAGTCGGCTGCTTCACCCTCGCGAAAACGCAGGGTCTGGATGACCGGCACGTCGAGGGCGAGAAAGTCGGCGCTGCGCGCCGAGCCGTTCTGCATATGGGTCAGGTTGACCAGTGCGTCGATCGACTGGCCGGCGAACAATTCGGTCAGGCCGCCCTCGGCGTTGCCGTCGAACCAGAACATCACCGGCTGCAGACCGGCGGCCTCGCTGCGACTGATCAGCTCATCCAGCTCGCGGGTCAGCATATCGCCGACCATGCCGGAATGAATCAGAAAGGCGACGCGACCCTTGGTATCGGGCAACCGCTGGTCAGCCCAGGCGAGGTAGTCGGCCGGGGTGCTGAACAGCGCAGGTGCCTGCGGGTGATAAAACCCGGTAGCCGGCAGCTGCTCGGGCGGGGCAAGTAACTCAGGCGTGACCGGCGCGCCGCGTTGAATGGCGGCAGCCAGGGCAAAGAAACGGGTGTAGTTGGACTCGCCGCCCGCGGCGTAGAGCGCCACCAGCGGGCCAGCCACGCTGGGCGGCAGCTGCTCCCAGAGTGGGCGGCCACCGCCGATGGTCAGCTGTGGCGGCAGGTCTTGCCGGGCTTCGAGTATCCGACTGACCTGCGCACGGTCGCTGGGGCGAGGCACGTCCAACACCACCAGCGCATTGGTGTCCAGCGCCTGTTGCAGCGCCTCGCTGTCTGCGCTCTCGACGTTCAGGTGCTGCAGCGCGACATCGCGCTGCGCCGCCAGAGGTTGCAGCAGCTGGAATTTCTCGCTGGAGACAAAGCTGTTGTGCAACACCAGCACGCTGGCGCCCTGTGTTTGTGCTTGCGCCATGCCCGCCACCAGCAACCACAGCAGCGCGCAGAGGCTGCGGCGGATTGGGTAGTCGCCGCGCATCAGAAGCTGACCGTCAGGCCGGCGAAGTAACGGCGGCCGCTGTCGACGCGGTCATAGTCGTCCGGGTCGTCGTTGGCCAGCCGCTCATCGCCGATGTTTTCGATGCCGGTGTGCAGGCTCAGGTTGCGGGTGACGGCGTAGTCCAGATACCAGTTCACCAAGGTATAGCCGGGGCTGTCCGGCTCACTGGCCGAGCGGAATTGCGAGCTGTGGTACTGGGCCTGCAAGCGGGTATTGAGGGCGTCGGTCAGCGCCCAGTTCAGGCTGGCGTTGGCGCGGTGGCGGGAGCGGTCAGCCAGACGTTCGCCGGTGACCCGGTTCTCGGCATCCAGGTAGGTGTAGTTGGCGCTCAGCTCAAGCGGGTCGAGCAGGGTGACGCGGCCGCTCAACTCCAGGCCCTGCAGTCGCGCTTCGGCGATGTTGTCGTACTCCAGGCAGACGCGGCCGGGTACGTCACAGACGGGCAGACGGATGGTTTCGATCAGGTTGTCGACATCGTTGCGGAACAGGGTGACGGCGACCATCCAGCGGCCCTGGTCCAGCTCGGCGCCCAGCTCGAAGGACTGGTTGGTTTCCGGCTCCAGCTCGGGGTTGCCGCGAATGATGCCGCGCCCACCCATGGCCGCGCGCGACTCGTACTCGGGCGACAGCTGCTTCAGCGTCGGCGCCTTGAAGCCGTGGCCCACGCCGGCGCGCAGGGTCAGGGCATCGCTGGGGTGGTACATCAGATAGCCGCGCGGGCTGGTCTCCCAACCAAAGTCCTCGTGGCGGTCGACGCGCGCGCCGAGCACCAGCTCCCACTGCTCGTTGAACCAGATTTCATCCTGGGCGAAGGCGGCGTAGTGGTCCTGCTCGGCCTTGCCGCCCCGGTTGACGGTGGGGTCTTCGAGTTCTTCGCGGCGGGCTTCTGCGCCCAGGGTGAGCAGATGGTGCTCGCCCAGCGGCAGGCCGACACGGCCATCCAGCACAGTATCCGTGAAGGTGTTGGGGCCGCTGGCGTCGCCGCCATCGCTGCGGTAGGCCTTGCGCTCCAGCTCAGAACGATACAGCCGCACCTGGCTGTCGCCCCAGCCCCAGTCGCCGTTGTGCGACAGTGAGTAGCGGCGGCGGTCGATGTCGTAGTGCGTCTGGTACAGCGGGCTGGCAGTGGAGCTGCGGTCGCTGTCCTGCTCCTCGTTGCCGGCGTCGACCGAGAGGTCGATGCGCTGGTTGTTCAGCGGCGTCCAGCTCAGGCCGAGGTGCCCGGTGCGCGCGTCCTGCTCGTCGAGCTGGCTGAGCGCCGGGTTGGCGGCATCATGCAGCGCATCGCGCTGGCGGAATTCGCCCCACAGGTTCAGGCCCAGCGTGCCGTCGACCAGCGGGCCGCCCAGATAGAAACCGGTCTTGCGCTGGTCGCCATCCAGGCTGCTGTCGGCAAAGGTGGCGTTGCTGCTGAGCGAGCCCTGCCACTCATCGGTGGCGGCGCGGGTGATCACGTTGACCACGCCGCCAAGGGCTTCGGAGCCGTACAGCGAGGACATCGGCCCACGCACGATCTCGACTCGTTCGATGGCTTCGGTGGGCACCCAGCCCAGTTCAAAGTCCGAATGAGCAATACCCGAGGCCGAGGCGTTGATGCGTTGGCCGTCGACCAGCATCAGGGTTTGCTCGGAGTTCATGCCGCGAATGGATACGCCGCGGCGCCCCAGCCCGAGGTCTTCCAGATCAACGCCGACGGTATTGCGCACCGCGTCGGCCAGGTCATTGACCGGTCGGCGGCGCAGCTCATCGCCGGCAACCACGCTAACGCTGGCCGGTGCATCGGCGGTGTTGCGCTCGGTGGTGGTGGCGGTGACCACCATGGTCGGAAGGTTGGTTGTGGCGGGCGCGGCCCAGGCGTTGCTCCCCAGCAACGCGAGCGCGAGCAGGCCGCCGCTGGCGGCTTCGATTCTGTGTTTCATGGTTGGTCCTTGCGATGATTCTGCGACGGCCTGCGCTGCAGGCTGCCAGGAGAGGGTGTTGGTTCGTTATTATTTTTCTAGTTATAACATAACGTTTAAGGCTGCGTCAGGTGTTGCAATAAACCGGTATGATGGCGACCTTGAGTGGCGGCCGACGGTCCGCTGGGGGCACTGGCGGCCAACGGGAGAAGCAGGGATGGAGCAGGGCGGCAAGCTGATCAACTGGAACGATGCCAAGGGCTTCGGCTTTATCCAGCCCGATGACGGCAGTGAAAGGGTATTTGCCCATATCTCGGTGATGCGCGGCGACGCGCGACCGGTGGCGGGCATGGCGGTGCGTTTTGTCGGCGCGCGGGATGCTCAGGGACGCCTGCGCGCCGAGCATATGCGGGGCACTGGGTTGGCGCTGGATCGTCCGGCGATTCGCCGCAAGCCACAAGCGGCCCGTGGCAGTAACGGCAAGACCAGCACCAAGCCTGCGCCGCGGCGGCAGGCAGCGCCTTCCCGGCCTGCGCAGCCGGTGCGTCATGCCGGGCTCAAGCTGGGGATTCTGGCCCTGCTGTGCGCCCTGCCGCTGGCCGGCAGTCTGCAGCTTTGGCTTGAGCAGTATCTGCCCTGGCCGCTGCTGGCTTATCTGCTGGTCAGCATCGTCAGTTTTATTCAATACGCGATGGACAAGCGCAGCGCCGAGACCGGCCGCTGGCGCACGCCGGAGAACACCCTGCATGTCACCGAGCTACTGGGCGGCTGGCCTGGTGCGCTGGTGGCCCAGCAGGTGTTTCGGCACAAGACCCGCAAGGTGTCCTTTCAGGTCGTGTTCTGGCTGATTGTCGGCCTGCACCAGCTGGTCTGGCTGGACCGGCTGGTGCTCGGCGGCAGGCTGACGGGCGGGCTGTTGCCGTTCTGAGCCGCGCCCGCCGCTATCAGAAGGTCAGGTTGGCGGATACCCAGAGCCGGCGGCCTTCTTCCAGTACGCCCGTGGTAGAGCGTCCGCTGACAATGTAGTCACTGCCAAAGGCGCTGCCATCCACGGCACCGGCATTGGTGTAGGTGGTGTAGGTCTGGCCCTTGAGGAAGTCCTTGTCGAACAGGTTGTAGATGCTGGCGTTCAGGGTCAGGTTGTCGGTTGCCTGGAACGAGCCACCCAGGTGGAACAGGGTATAGGCCTTGGTCTTTGAACCCAGTGCGTCATACAGCGACTGGTTGCTGGAGTAGCTGCCGTTGCCGTTGGCCAGGTTGGCATAGCTGGACGAGAAGCGCGCACGTTCGCCGCGATACTCGCCGCGCAGCCACAGGTTCAGGCGGCTGGAGGTTTGCCAGTCGAGCTTGGCGTTGGCCAGATGCTCCGGTGTGTTGGTCAGCGGCTGACCCTTGTCCGCGCCACTTTTTTGCTCGCTGTCGGTATAGGTGTAATTGCCGCTCAGCGTCCAGGCGGGAATGAATTCCCAGCTGGCTGCCAGCTCCAGGCCGCGGGTGACCGCCTCGTCGATATTCACCAGCTGTGAGCAGGTACCGCCAGCGTTGCCGGCGCACAGCGGATCCGCCACCGGGTTACCGCTGGCGATCTTGTCCTCAAACTCGTTGTGGAACAGGGTGGCGTTGGCGTTAAAACCAGCCAGGCCGTTGTAGTACACGCCAAACTCGGTACTGGTGGTGGTTTCCGGGTCCAGGTCCGGGTTGCCGATGGTGACTACGGTGCCCTGACCGCTGATTCCGTTGATGCCGTCATGCAGTTCGTTCAGGTCCGGGGTGCGGTAGCCACGGCTGACACCACCCTTGATCGTCCAGCTGTCAGCGGCGTTCCAGACCAGGTAGGCGCGCGGGCTGACATGGCCGCCGAAGGCATCGTGATCGTCATAGCGGGCGCCGAGGGTCAGTGCCAGGTCGTCGCGCAGCATCCACTCGTCTTCGGCAAACAGCGCCCAGGTTTTCTGCTCGAAGTCTTCGACCGCAATGCCGTCGGTCATGTCCGCCTTCCACCATTGCGCACCCACGGTGGTCATGTGGTTTTCGCCGACCGGCGCGACCAGCTTGGTATCAAATACCAGGTTGGTGGTTTCCAGCTCGCGATCGTCACCGGCCAGGCTGCCGGGAATACCGGAGGGGCTGCCGATCGGGTTGCCGGGCAGGGTGCGGCCAATGGTTTCGGTCTGGCTGCGCATCAGGCTGGAATTCAGCGTACCAATGCCCAGACGGGCGGTGTGCGTCAGCGCAATCTGCTCGCGCTCAAAGCGCAATTCGTCGGCATAGCCGTTGGCGGTGGTGGATGGCGCGGTGCAGGCACGGTTGAGGCCATCCAGTGTGCCCAGCTGGCACTCGTCGTTGTTGTAGCGCTGGCGGCCACGCTCGAAGTCCAGACTGAAGTCGTGGTCGTCATGGGGTGTCAGAGTCAGACGAGCGCCCAGGGTGTGGTTGCGGCCATCGACCGGGGACGGGCCGCGTTTGCTCACATCGCTGCCATCGCCGAAGCTGAGATCCGACTCCTGGCGGTCAAACACACTGGCGCGCAGCTGCAGACCAAGCAGGTCTTCGACCAGCGGGCCGCTGGTGTACAGGCTGGCGTTGCTGGTGGCCCCGTAATCGCTGTTTTCCTGGAAGGTGTGGTCCAGAGTCACGGAGCCGGTCCACTCGCTGGCGACCTTGCGGGTAATGATGTTGATCACCCCGCCCATGGCATCCGAACCGTACAAGGTCGACATCGGGCCGCGAATGACTTCGATGCGCTCGATGGCCGACAGCGGCGGCATGAAACTGGTGGAGGTCTCGTTGAAGCCGTTGGGCGTGACGTTGCCGGCGGCGTTCTGGCGCCGACCGTCGATCAGGATCAGCGTGTATTCGCTGGGCATGCCGCGGATGCTGATGTTGAGCCCGCCGGTCTTGCCGGTGCCTTGCCCGATATCGATCCCTTCTACATCCCCCAATGCGTGCGCCAGACTGTTGTAGCGCTTCTCCTGCAGATCCTGTTGGCTGATCACGCTGATGCTGGCCGGGGCGTCCGTGAGCTTCTGTTCAAAGCCGGACGCGGTAACAACCAGCCGATCAAGGGTAATGACGTCTTCGGCGTGAGCGGCGGTGGCTGCCGACAGGGCGACTGCGCTGGCCAGCAGCGTGCGATGGCGAATCGGGGACATTCAGAGGCTCCAGTGGAAAATTTCGCAGATGATAATCAGTTGCAAATGAAATAGTTTCATCGGCAATGTTTCTATCTGTGAAAATCGTCTGGAGGGCGCGTGCAGCAAGGGGTAGAGGGAGGTGTAAATTCTGTAAAGCGCCGACCAGAGAGCAGACTCTGCTGGTCGGCGGTTTTGATCAGACCAGCACGCCCTGACTGCGCAGATAGTCGTCGTAGCTGCCGGAGAAGTCGGTCACGCCGTTTTCCGACAGCTCGATGATGCGGGTGGCCAGCGAGCTGACGAACTCACGGTCGTGGCTGACGAAGATCAGCGTGCCCGGGTAGTTCTCCAGCGCCAGGTTGAGCGCTTCGATCGATTCCATGTCGAGGTGGTTGGTCGGCTCGTCCATCAGCATCACGTTGGCCTTGCCGAGGATCAGCTTGCCGAACAGCATGCGGCCCTGCTCGCCGCCCGAGATAACCTTGACCGATTTGCCGATCTCGTCGTTGGAGAACAGCATGCGGCCGAGAGTGCCGCGCACCAGCTGCTCGCCACCTTGGGTCCACTGCGCCATCCATTCGAACAGGGTGCAGTCGTCCTTGAAGTCGTCGGCGTGATCTTGGGCGAAGTAGCCGATGTCGGCGCTTTCGGCCCATTTCACTTCACCGGCCATGGGAGCCATCTCGCCGACCAGGGTGCGCAGCAGGGTGGTCTTGCCGATGCCGTTGGGGCCGATGATGGCGACCCGCTCGCCGGCTTCGATCTGCAGGTTCAGGCCCTTGAACAGCACTTCGCCGTCGTAGCCCTGGCTGACGTTCTGCAGGGTGACCGCCTGACGGTGCAGTTTCTTGAACTGCTCGAAGCGGATAAACGGGCTGACGCGGCTGGAGGGTTTGACCTCTTCCAGCTGGATCTTGTCGATCTGCTTGGCGCGGCTGGTGGCCTGCTTGGCCTTGGAGGCGTTGGCCGAGAAGCGGCTGACGAAGGTCTGCAGCTCGGCGATCTGCGCTTTCTTCTTGGCGTTGTCCGACAGCAGACGCTCGCGCGCCTGGGTAGCGGCGGTCATGTACTCGTCGTAGTTGCCCGGGAACAGGCGCAGCTCGCCGTAATCCAGGTCGGCCATGTGAGTGCAGACCGAGTTCAGGAAGTGACGGTCGTGGGAAATGATGATCATGGTGCTGGTACGCGCCGTGAGGATGCTTTCCAGCCAGCGGATGGTGTTGATATCCAGGTGGTTGGTGGGCTCGTCGAGCAGCAGTACGTCCGGATCGGAGAACAGCGCCTGGGCCAGCAACACACGCAGCTTCCAGCCTGGGGCGACTTCGCTCATCGGGCCGAAGTGCTGTTCCAGCGGAATGCCGAGACCGAGCAGCAGTTCACCGGCGCGGGATTCGGCGGTGTAGCCGTCCATTTCCGCGAACTCGCCTTCCAGTTCGCCGACTTTCATCCCGTCTTCTTCGCTCATCTCCGGCAGCGAGTAGATGCGGTCGCGCTCGGCCTTGACCTTCCACAGCTCCTCGTGACCCATGATCACGGTGTCGATCACGCTGAACTCTTCGTAGGCAAACTGGTTCTGGCGCAGCTTACCCAGACGCACGTTCTGCTCCAGCATGACCTGGCCGCCGGAGGGCTCCAGCTCGCCGCCAAGGATCTTCATGAAGGTCGACTTGCCGCAGCCGTTGGCACCGATCAGGCCGTAGCGGTTGCCGTTGCCGAATTTGACGGAGACGTTTTCGAACAGCGGCTTGGGGCCAAACTGCATGGTGATGTTGGCGGTGGAGATCACGGAAAGTCCTGATGTTGAGAGCGAAGAAGTGGGCGCGCATTGTAGCGACTTGGCGGCGCGGGTGACAGGCGAGTGCGACCGGAGGTGTTTGCCGGACGGTGGTGGATGCAGTATGTTTGCGGGCGTTTATGGTTCTCATTCTTGGTGCGACGGGTGCAGGTATTTCAAGCACGCATATTGGCGGTGGAGGACGACCCGGTGCTGGGCGAGCACTTGCTGCAGTCGCTCGGCAACAGCGGGCATGATGTCGTGTTGGCTACCGACGGTCAGCAGGGCCTGGCGCAGGCCAGTCAGGGCGCGTTTGATCTGATCCTGCTGGATGTCATGCTGCCGGGCCTCAGTGGCATGGAGCTGCTCAGCCGCCTGCGTCGGCTGTGCGTCACGCCGGTCTTGATGATGTCGGCACTCGGCGATGAAGAGAGCCGAGTCACCGGCTTTGATCGCGGCGCCGACGATTATCTGCCCAAACCCTTCAGCAGCCGCGAGCTGGAGGTGCGGGTCAATGCGATTCTGCGCCGCATCAGCTATGAGCGGGGGCAGGGAGTAGCGCAACCTGCGGTCGGCGATGCCGAACTGCACTTTGACGAAAAAGCCTCGCGTCTGCGTTATGGCGACATTGCCGTCATCTTCACGCCGACCGAGTATCGCCTGCTGGAAGTGCTGCATGCGCACGCCGGCGAGGTGCAGAGCAAGGCCTTTCTGTATCAGCAGGTGCTGCATCGCGGTTTTACCCGGCATGACCGGGTGCTGGATATGCATGTCAGCAATCTGCGCCGCAAACTGAGTCAGGCCGGGATAGATTGCCTGCGTCTGGAATCTGTCTGGGGACACGGCTACCTGCTCAGCCGGGATCCGTGCTGATGCTCGGCCGCCGCTCGCTCTACTGGCGCATGGTGTTGTTGGTCGCCGGCTTTTGCCTGTGCATGATTGCGGTAACCGACTACGCGGCCCAGCGGGTGGACAGCTACCTGGCGCACCTGCCCGAATCGACCCTGCGCGAGCTGCGTGGTTATGCCGCCGATGCCGCCAGCGCGCTGGATCAGGGCGTCGACGCACTGAATGCCTGGCGAGACCAGCACGCAGAGCTGTCCCCGGAAATTCTGGTGGTGGTGGATGCTGCCCTACAGGCGTTGCCCGGCCAGCCGCTGAGTGGCGAGCAGCGCAACATGCTGACCTTTCTGCGCAGCTATACGGCGCCGATGAGCATGCGCGGCGGTGGCCGCCAGGTGATCTATGTACCCATGCAAGGTCGGGACGAGTCGCTGGTGCTGCGCCTGCCCGAGCCGCTGACGCCCTGGGCTGTGCGCCCGCTGCTCAATGCCCTGGTGCTTTATTTGATGCCGGCGCTGCTGTCGCTGCTGTTTTGTGCGCTGCTGTACATGTTGCTGATCTCGCCGCTGGAGCGCTTGCGCCGCCAGGCCAACGCCATGCGCGCCAACCCGCTGGAAACCCTGCTGCCTGCCGAGTTGGCCGGGCGCCGGGATGAGCTGGGCGAGCTGGGCCGGTCGCTGGATTACCTGACCCGGCGCCTGCGCGATTCCATCGGGCAACAACGGCAGTTGCTGCGAGACGTGTCCCATGAGTTGCGTACCCCGCTCAGCCGGTTGCGCGTGGCGGCTGAAAGCGATCTCAGCCAGCGTGAGCTGCGCGAGCGTCTGGAGCATGAGGTTGATCGCATGCAGGAGCTGCTCGACGGCACGCTGGAGGTCGCCTGGCTGGACAGCCAGCCGGGTCAACTGCAACTGGAAGCAGTTGACCTGAATGCGCTCTGGGAAGTGCTGCGCGAAGATGCGTTGTTCGAGTCGGGCTGGGCGCCCGAGCGCATCAGCGCCGAGCTGCCTGATGACTGTCGGGTGCAGGGCCACCTCAACGGCCTGAGTCAGGCTCTGGAGAATGTATTGCGCAATGCGATACGGCATTCACCGGATAACGGCCTGGTGCAAATGCGTGCGCAGCGCGAAGGCGCCAACTGGTTGCTGTGCCTGGCTGATCAGGGCCCGGGCGTTGAAGAGGCCCAGCTGGAGCAGATTTTCCGACCGTTTTCCCGCCTGAACAGCGCGCGCCCGGGTGACGGCGGCTTCGGCCTTGGTCTGGCTATCGCCGAACGCCAGATTCGCCTGCAGGGCGGCAGGATCTGGGCCCGCAATGGCCATCCTGGCTTGCAGCTCTGGTTCAGTTTACGCGCTGTATAGAATGTAAATGCGCTTTACTCTTAAATGACAATCAATATCATTTGTGCCGATTTCACCACATTGGATCGGCCTGACGGGAGCGGGTCGTTGCTGATGCATTCGATCATTATCTTGTCAGGGAGTCGAGAGTATGCGGATTTTCAAACGCCACCAATTGGCCTGTGCAGTCGCTGTGGCCAGCGTCGGACTGACCGCCAGTGCGCTGGCCGCCGAGCCGGACACCGATGGGGGCGTGGTGACGCTGGACGAGATCACGGTGGTCACCGCGGCTGGCTATGAGCAGAACATTGCCGATGCGCCGGCCAGCATCTCGGTGATCACCCGCGAGCAGCTGGAAAAGCAGTCCTACACCGACATTACCGATGCGGTACGCAATATCCCCGGTGTTTACGTCACTGGCGGCGGCAACATGCAGGACATCAGCATCCGCGGCATGAGCAGCAACTACACCCTGTATCTGGTGGATGGCCGTCCGATTTCTGCCGGGCGCATGGTCAACACCAACGGCTCGGACGGTGGCAAGCAGATCGGTCTGCCGCCGGTGTCGATGATCGAACGTATCGAGGTGATTCGTGGGCCGATGTCATCGCTGTACGGGTCCGAGGCCATGGGCGGGGTGATCAACATCATCACCCGGCGTGGTGGCGACGAGTGGGCCGGCAGCATCTCCACCGAGTACACCAGCGCGATGAACGATATCAGCAGCGACGCGCAGCAGGCTGACTTTTACCTCGGTGGCCCGCTGATCGAGGGCCTGCTGGGTGCCCAGTTCACCGGCACCTATGTGGGGACCGACGAAAGCAGCTTCAGCGGCGGTAGCGACAGCGCTGCCAGCATGCCCGAAAGCACCCGCCGCCAGGGCGGCGCCGAGTTCTACCTGACGCCGAATGAGCAGAACCGCTTCACCGTCGGCTACACCGCATCCGAGCTCAAGTACACCCACACCCCGGGCGAGAGCATCGCGGCGACGGCTACAGCCTCGACCACCCGCTACGAGAAGGATGTCTATGTCATCGGGCATGACGGTACCTACGGTGACCTGATCGTCAACAGCTACCTGCAGCATGATGTGTCCGACAAGCCGGGCACCGGCAGCACCAAGCAGGAGGAGGTCAGCCTGCTCAACAGCCAGGCGAGCTACTTCTGGGGCGATCATGTGATCACCTTTGGTGGTCAGTACAAGCAGGAAGAGTTTGTCGATGAAACCAACGGCATGCTGGTGTCTGGTGTGCCGGGTGCGGTGAAGAGTGTAGACCGCTGGATTGCCGCGCTGTTTGCCGAAGTGGACTGGGCGATGACCGATCGCCTGTCCGTCACCACCGGCCTGCGCTACAACGATGACGAGCTGTTTGGTGGCGAGCTGTCGCCGCGGCTCTATGGTGTCTATCGCCTGAATCCGGAATGGACCGTCAAGGGTGGGGTGTCCACCGGCTATCGCCAGCCGACCCTGTCCGATGCCACCGAAGGCTTCGGTCGTGGCACTGGCGGCGGCGGCTCGCCGATTGCGCCCTTGCCGCGCGCCCTGATCATCGGCAACTCGGACCTGCAGCCCGAGACCAGCACCAACTATGAAATCGGCTACGTCTACGACAATGCCGCGCTGGGCCTGAACACCAGCGCCATGCTGTTCCACACCCAGTACAAGGACAAGATTGCCGAAGATCGTTTCTGCACCAGCCCGGATACGTCTGATCGCAATGATCCCTCGACCTGGACCTGTGACTTCAACGGGCAGACCTACTGGTTCCTGAGCACCCGCCAGAACATTGCCGAGGCGATGATGCAGGGTGTCGAGCTGACGCTGGACTACCGCTTCCAGCCCAACTGGAACCTGTCAACCAGCTACACCTTCACCAAGTCGGAGCAGAAGTCGGGCGAGTTCAAGGGCGAGCCGCTGAACAAGCAGCCGCGCCATATGGTCAACGCGCTGCTGGAGTGGGATATCAACCCGCGTTTCAACGCCTGGGCGCAGGGCAACTACCGTGGCGAGACCTCTGACTATATGGGCCGCACCAGCATGTCGGATGGTACGCCGGGCTACGGGTTTGTCGATCTGGGTGTTGGTTTCCGCCTGACCGACAGCGTCACCGTGAAAGGCGGCCTGTACAACGTCGCCAACAAGGAAGTGACCAACGACAGCTACGGCCTGGTGCTGGATGGCCGGCGGGCCAACATTGGTCTGACGGTCGACTTCTGACCCACGACCTCCTCGCATCTGACCTTCTAAGGTCAAAGCACAAGGCGCCCACCGGTTGCTCCCCGGGAGGGCGCTTTGTGCGTTCGGGGGGCGTGCGCTGATGGGAGCGGCCAGGGGACGAGCGGGGTGGTGCTGAGCATTAAGTAATCTATAATGCGAATCTACTGCAATCACATTAAATATTAACTGGCTGCCGCCCGGGGACGGGCTCGGCCAGCTTGCCGAGGTAGCCATGCATTCACTTCCGTTCAAGCGCTCAGCGTTTTCACTCGCCCTGTCGTCGCTGTTCTATGCCGGGTTGGCGCAGGCGCAGCAAGCAGGAGAGGCGGCTGAAGAAGCGTACGAGCTGCCATCGCTGACCGTCACGACCAGCGCCGATGCGTCCGCCGAAGGGCTGCCGCCGGCCTATGCAGGCGGGCAGGTGGCAGCTGGTTCACGGATTGGCATCCTGGGTAACCAGGACTATATGGATACCCCTTTCACTGCTACCAGCTATACCCAGACCCTGATTCAGGACCAGCAGGCCGCCAGCATTGGCGAGGTGTTGCTGAACGACCCGGCGGTGCGCGTGGCGCGCGGTTTTGGCAACTTCCAGCAGGTCTATATGGTGCGCGGCCTGCCGATTTATTCTGACGACATTTCCTATAACGGCCTGTACGGTCTCCTGCCGCGCCAGTACATGGGCACTGAATTTGTCGAACGGGTCGAGGTGCTGCGTGGCGCCAACGCCTTCCTCAATGGTGCAGCGCCGGGCGGCAGTGGCTTGGGCGGCGCGATCAATATCGTCCCCAAACGGGCAACCAACGAGCCGTTGAATGAAGTGACCGCCGGTGTTCGCTCTGGCGGGCAGTACTACACAGCGGGTGATTTTGCCCGCCGTTTCGCCGATGATCGTGTCGGTATGCGCCTGAACATGGCGCGCCGTGATGGTGATACGGCGGTGGATGGCGAGTCGGGCGAGCTGTCGCTGCTGGCGCTGGGCGCCGACTACCGGGGTGATCGTCTGCGCATCTCCGCCGATCTGGGTTATCAGAAGCATGAAGTGGACGCTGGCCAGCCGAATATCACCATTGGTGCCGGTGTGCCGGTGCCGTCTGCACCCGACGCCGACGAGAGTGTGGCGCAGAGCTGGACCTACTCCAATGCCGAGGACACCTTTGGCAGTCTGCGTGCCGAGTACGATTTCAACGACTACGTCACCGGCTGGCTGGCCGGTGGTCTGCGCACCAGTGAAGAAGAGGGCAACTTTGCCAATCCGACGGTGATCAATACTGCGGGCGACACCAGAGCCTATCGCTTCTACAACGTGCGCGAAGACGAGGTGGTCACCGGCGACATGGGTCTTCGCTTCAGCTTTCATACTGGCCCGGTCAGCCATCAGCTGACCACCTCGGCCTCGACCTACGAAATGAAGTCGGCCAACGCCTGGGGGGCATCGGACTTTTCCGGTGATGTGCTGAGCAACATCTATCGTCCGGTTGACGTGATCCAGCCATCTGCGACGCTTGGCGGCGCCGGCTCGCTGGGCAACCCCGAGGTCACCGAGCGCACCCGCACCAGCAGCTACGCCATCGCCGATACCCTTGGTTTCATGGACGACCGTCTGCTGGTCACCCTGGGAGCCCGCCAGCAGAACATCGCCACCTACAGCTACGCCTACGCGGATGGTTCGCGCACCGCTTCCTATGATGACGATGCGCTCACGCCGATTGCGGGCGTGGTCTATCGCGTTACCCCTGAGGTGTCTGCCTACGCCAATTACATCGAAGGGCTGGTCAAGGGGGATGTGGCGCCCACTACTTCCGGTGGTGCCCCGGTTCCCAACGGCGGTGAGGCGCTGGAGCCCTACGTTACCCGCCAGGCCGAGCTGGGCGTGAAGTACGACGGTGGCCGTCTGGGCGGCAGCCTGGGCGTGTTCCAGAGCCGCAAGCCGGTAGCCGGTGTGGACGCTAGCAACACCTACGGCGTGGTCGGCAAACAGCGTTATCGTGGGGTGGAGTTCAATGCCTTCGGTCAGGCCACCAACGACCTGACGGTGCTGGGCGGCATCAGCCTGCTGGATACCGAGCTGGAGGGTAATGACGGCATTGGCGCACCGGAGGTGCAGGCCAATCTGGGGCTGGACTATCTGGTGCCGGGCGTTGACGGGCTGGCGCTGGACGGTCGCCTGATTTACACCGCCGAGCAGTACATCGATGCCGCCAATACCCGTGAGATCCCGTCTTGGACGCGCTTTGATCTGGGCGCGCGTTACAGCTTCCTGGTCAACGACGCCCAGGAGATGACGCTGCGGGCCCGGGTGGAGAACGTCGCCAACCGTGACTACTGGGCCTCGGCCGGCGGTTATCCGGGTGCCGGCTACCTGACAGTGGGTGCGCCGCGCACCGTGGTGGTATCCGGCACCTTGTCGTTCTAGGGCCGCGTCATGCGAAACAGGGCATCGGCCTCAATGCGGAAGTAGTCCGCCGGGCCGCCGCCGCGCAGAATGGGCTGTGCGGCGGCGGTGTCGTAAACGCCGTCGACCAGCAGGCGACGGTCAATATGCACAGCGACCACTTCTCCCAGTACCAGCCAGGTATTCACCGCCTCACCCGCTGCGCTCTGCAGCTGGATAATCTGCGTCTTGCGACACTCGAAGGCCACCGGGCTTTCAGCCACCCGTGGTACGTCGATCAGCCGTGACGCCGCTGGCGTCAGGCCGGCCAGGGCAAACTCGTCTACCTCCGGTGCAACCGCTGCGCAGCTTTGATTCATCGCCTCAGCCAGCGGCAGCGTCGCCAGGTTCCAGACAAACTCCCCGGTCTGCTCGATATTGCTCAGGCTGTCCTTGTGGCCGATGCTGGCAAAGCCGATGATCGGCGGTATGTAGTTGAAGGCATTGAAGAAACTGTAAGGCGCCAGGTTGAGCACGCCGCCCGCGCTGCGGCTGGCAATCCAGCCGATCGGTCTGGGACCGACGATCGCGTTGAACGGGTCGTGCTTCAGCCCGTGACCCTGAGCGGGTTCGTAGTAGTAACTGTCGTCCTGCATGCTGCCCCATCCTTACGGCGTGATTGGTGCCCGCCATTGCAGCGCGCCCTGGCGGCGCGCGCAAGAGGCTAGCGCGGATCAGTAGCGTTCCAGCCAGTGGGCGTAGGGCGCGGGCATCACCCAGGAGGGACGTTCGACCTTGAGTTCTCGGGCCGCGTGATAGGTCCAGTGCGGGTTGGCCAGATGCGCCTTGCCGATCATGACCAGGTCCAACTGGCCGTCCTGTACTGCCTGCTCGGCGATGTGCGGTTCACCAAAGCCCCAGGCGGAGGAGACCGGCACGCCGGCTTCATCGCGCACGCGCTTGGCAATCGGACCCATAAACGCCGGAGCCCAGGGGATTTTGGCGGTCGGGATATTAAAGCCCATGCTGACGCTCATCATGTCCATGCCACCTTCTTTGAACTGACGGGTCAGGTCGATGGCGTCGCTCATGGTCTGTTCGTCGTTGCCGTCAAACTCGATGACGCCAAAGCGAATGGTCAGCGGCAGGTGCTCTGGCCACACCTCGCGCACTGCAGCCAGCGTCTCGCGCAAGAAGCGACCACGGTTATCGGCATTGCCGCCGTAGGCATCGGTGCGCTGGTTGGCATGCGGCGAGAAGAAGCTCTGGGCCAGATAACCGTGGGCAAAGTGCAGCTCCAGCCACTCGAAGCCGACGGCCAGTGCGCGGCGGGCGGCGGCAACGAAATCCGCCTTGACCCGCTCAATGTCCTGCAGCGTCATGGCCTCCGGCACTTTCGGCAGGTGCGCGCCGAAGGGGATGGCGGAGGGGGCGATGGTTTGCCAGCCGTTGGCGGCGCCGGTGGGGATGTGATCGTCACCTTCCCACGGACGGTTGGCGCTGGCCTTGCGGCCGGCGTGGGCAATCTGAATACCGGGCACAGCACCGTGCGCCTTGATGCCGCGCACGACAGGCATGAACGCCTCAGCCTGGGCGTCATTCCACAGTCCGGCGCAGGCCGGCGTGATACGGCCTTCCGGTGCAACTGCCGTGGCTTCGACAATCACCAGTCCGGCGCCGCCGCGGGCCTGGGCGGTGTAATTGGCGACGTGCCAGTCGTTGACCACGCCGTCGGTGGCCGAGTATTGGCACATTGGCGGTACGGCGATGCGGTTACGCAGGGTGATGTCTTTGAGAGAGAAGGGTTGAAACAGCGCTGACATGGATAGCCTCCGGCAGCTGATTGGGTTATTCAATAGTTCGATAATATTGGAACTATGGATCAGAAGTAAACCCCTGTGTATCATGAGCGTCATGCGACCCTTCAAACACCCCCCTGCCAACGAGCTGCTGCTCGAACGTGTGCTCTACGCCCTGAGTGATCCGGTGCGGCTGGAAATCGTGCGCCGCCTGGCCGAGGTCGGCGAGGCCAGTTGCGGTGATCTGGATGGCGGCAGGCCAAAGTCGAGCATGTCTCACCATTTCCGCGTGATGCGCGATGCCGGCCTGGTGTGCACCCAGAGCGTCGGTACCACGCACATGAACAGCCTGCGACGCGCTGACCTGGATGCCCGTTTCCCCGGCCTGCTGGATGCTATCCTGAATCAGCCAGGCTGATTGTCGATCTGCCTGAGCGCTACCGCTGTGTTGCGGCGCGGTCTTTACCTGATCGGTGACTGCGACTATCGTTGCAATAGTGCTGGCAAGGAGCCAGCTTCAGGAGTTACGGATGACTGCCCGCCGCCCCCTTACCCCTTTGGAAACCCTGCTGCAGAGCCGTTCCCAGGTTCCCTGGTGGCTGTATCTGCTGTTGGCGCTGCTCAGTGGTTTGCTGCTGCACTGGCTGGGCTATCGGTTCTGGCAGGGCAGTGTTCCGGCGACCGGTGGGACCTTGCTGCACGGCTTTACCCTGGTCGGTCAGGTGTTGTTGCCGCTGGCGCTGCTGTGCGCTGCGGTGGCCGATCTGTTCAATCGTCTGTCGCGTCGTCGGCGTGTCAGTAGACTGCAGCAGGAAGCGTCACCCGACCATCTGCTCCAGCAGCTCAGCCGTCAGGACGTGCGCGCGCTGGTGCTTTGGGCTCTGCAGGCGGAAGGACTGCTGCTGCAGAACGGCTGTGCGGCGGATGGCGGCATCCTCCTGCGCCAGGGCGAGGAGGACGTTGTGCTGGACCTTACCTGCTGGCGCGCCCCCCACCTGCGGCGGGCCGATCTGCTGGCGCTGCGTGAGCGGATGACCAAGCAGGGCGTTGATGGTGGCTTGCTGGTCTGTCATGGGCGTATCGATGCCGATGCTTGGACGCTGGCGCGGCGCTCGGGCATCCGCTTGATTGATCGACGCCTGCTGCAGCAGTGGTTATGCGCGTCGGTCAGTCGAACAGCGCCACAGCCTTGATCTGCACCCACACCGGCAGCCCCGGTTGCAACTGCAGTTGGTCTACCGAGTAGCGCGTAAGGCGTGCCAGCAAGACGTTGTCACCCAGCGCAAGGCGCACCAGCGCCTGTGCCGGGTGGCTGCCTGGTTCGATGGCCTCGATGTGCGCAGGCAACTGGTTGAGCACACTGCTGTGTTGCGGCTTCTCTAGCGCCAGGCTGACATCGCGGGCCTGGAGCGCGACCCGCACGCGCTGCCCGAGCGGTAGCGCCGAGTGCGGCAGGCGCAGCTGCAGCGGGCTGCCATCGAGGGTCAGCTCCAGCAACTGATAGCGATCATCGCAGGCGCTGACCTGCCCGTGCAGCACGCTGCGCGCGTCGTCGCTGTGCGCCATGGGCAGATCCAGACGCGGCAGCAGTGTCTGCAGCGGGCCGCTGGCGCGCAGTGTGCCGTTGTCCAGGAGGACGAGGTGATCCGCCAGTCTGGCGACCTCGTCCGGGGAGTGGCTGACGTAAAGCAGCGGCATGTCCAGTTCTGCGTGCAGGCGCTCCAGATACGGCAGGATGTCGGCCTTGCGTTGCGGGTCCAGCGCGGTCAGCGGCTCATCCAGCAGCAACAAGCGCGGGTTGGCCAGTAGCGCGCGGGCGATGCCGACGCGCTGCCGCTCACCGCCGGACAGCCCGCTGGTACTGCGCTGGAGCAGCTGCGCAATGCCGAGCAGCTCGATGATCTGCGTTGCCTGCTGGTCGCTGGCCGGCTCTGCGCTGCGGTGTCTGCCGTAGTTCAGATTGGCCTGCACGTTCAGGTGATCGAACAGGCTGGCCTCCTGAAAGACATAACCCAGCGCGCGCTTGTGCGGCGCCAGCCAGAGGCCGCGCTGGCTGTCCTGCCAGCAGTGGCCATTGACCTCGATAAACGCCTGTTCCGCCCTTTCCAGGCCAGCGATACAGCGCAGCAGCGTGGTTTTGCCCGAGCCGGACGGGCCGACGATGGCGCTGACCCCGCGCGCCGGCAGCGTCAGATCCAGCTCCAGCGTAAAGGCAGCCAGCTGCTGTTTGAGCCTGATATGGATCACCTGCGTGCCCCCGGCATGACCGTCAGGCGCCCGCGCCGATTAAGCAGCAACAGAATCACGAAGGAGCAGACCAGCACGCCGCCAGCCAGCCAGTGGGCGCTGGCGTAGTCCATCGCTTCGACGTGGTTGAAGATCTGCACCGAGACCACGCGCGTGCGCTCCGGGATATTGCCGCCGATCATCAGCACCACGCCAAACTCGCCGAGGGTATGCGCAAAGCCCAGCACGCTGGCGGTGATGATGCCCGGGCGGGCCAGCGGCAGCGCGACGGTGAAGAAGCGGTCCAGCGGGCTGGCGCCGAGGGTGGCGGCCACTTCCAGCGGGCGTTTGCCGATGGATTCGAAGGCGTTCTGAATGGGTTGCACGACAAAGGGCATGGAGTAGCACACCGAGCCGATCACCAGGCCGCTGAAGCTGAACGCCAGGGTGCCCAGCCCGAGCTGCTGAGTCAGCGCGCCAATCGGCCCGTGCGGACCCAGCGCAACCAGCAGGTAGAAGCCCAGCACCGTCGGCGGCAGCACCAGGGGCAGGGCTACCAGCGCACTGATCGGGCCTTTCAGCCGCGAGCGGGTATGGGCCAGCCACCAGGCCAGCGGCGTACCGATCAGCAGCAGGACCAGGGTCGTCAGCGACGCCAGCTTGAGCGTCAGCCAGATAGCTGCCAGGTCGGCGCTGTCCAGCGCTAGGGACATGTCAGTGACCGTAGCCGTAGCGGCTGATGACCGCTGCCGCCTGCTCGCCTTTGAGGTAGTCGAGCAGGGCGGCAGCGGCGTGGTTGTCAGCGCCGGTGTTGAGCAGCACGGCATCCTGGCGGATGGGTTGGTACAGCGCCGCCGGAACCTGCCAGGCTGAGCCGCTGGTGATCTCCCCGTCGCGGGAGACCTGCGACAGAGCAACGAAGCCGACTTCGGCGTTGCCGCTGGCGACAAACTGGTAGGTCTGGCCGATACTCTGGCCTTCGACCAGCTTGGGTGCCAGCGCTTGCGTCAGGCCCAGCTGCTGCATCACCTGTGTGGCGGCCAGCCCGTAAGGCGCGGTTTTCGGGTTGGCGATAGCCAGATGCTCGAAGTTGCCGCTGCGCAGCAACTGTTCGCCGTCGCTGATCAGACCGGCATCAGCGGACCACAGCGCCAGCGCGCCGGTGGCGTAGGTAAAGCGCGAGCCTGAGACCGCCAGCCCGTCGCTTTCGGCGCGTGCCGGGGTAGTGTCATCGGCAGCCAGAAATACCTCGAAGGGGGCGCCGTGGCTGATCTGGGCGTACAGCTGGCCGGTCGAGCCGAAGGCCGCGATGACGCGATGGCCGGTATCCTGTTCGAACGCCTTGGCGATGTCCTGCATGGGGGCGGTGAAGTTGGCAGCGACGGCGACCTTGACCTCGCCGGCCAGTGCAGGGTGGCTGATACTGATGCAGCAAGCGGTGGCGACGAGCAGCGGCAAGCGCATGGAAACTCCTGGGCAGCGAGGAAGGCAGGTTGTCGTTATATTATTCGTTATATAGCGCTTGGGGTAGTGTGCAATGAAGCTTGAAGGACAGTTCTGGTTTTCTCACCAGGGCCGACGGTTGGCCGGGCAGGATCGCATCGAGTTGCTGGCCTGTATCGCTGAAACCGGCTCGATCAGCAAAGCGGCCAAGGCGGCCGGCATGAGTTACAAGACCGCCTGGGATGCCGTGGATGCAATGAACAGCAGCAGCGATCAGCCATTGGTTGAGCGCGCGGCGGGCGGCCGTGGCGGTGGCGGCACGCGTCTGACGGCGGCAGGGGACCAGCTGGTGAGCGCCTTTCGCCGTTATCAGCAGGAGCACGCCGTGTTCCTGGCCAGGCTGAGCGAGGACGCCAGCCTGGACCCGTATCTGCAGGTCATGCACCGGCTGCGGCTGCGTACCAGCGCGCGCAACCAGCTGTTTGCCCGGGTGGCCGCTCTGCAGTCTGAGGGGCTGAACGAGCGGGTGGCGCTGACGCTGGCTGGAGGTCAGGCGCTGACGGCCGTGATCACGCGCAGTAGCAGTGAACGTCTTGGATTGAGCAAGGGCGTGGAGGTATTTGCGCTGATCAAGGCGCCCTGGGTGAAGCTGGCGAGCGACGGCGCGGAGCAGAACCGGCTGACTGGCACGGTGCTGGGCCGGGAGCAGGTGGGTGACCAACTGGCGCTGGAGGTGGAACTGAATGCGGGTGTGCAGCTGGTAGCGACGCTGGCTGATGTCCCCGCTGTGCCCGGCATCGGCGAGCCGGTGACCTTGTGGGTCGATCCTGACCAGATCATTCTCTGCGCACTATAGTGCCGATAACAGGGACAAGGAGCGTACGTATGGCTGCACCCGAGCAAGATAGCAGTGGATCAATCAGCCCGGCGACACCCGCCGCAGGCCGGCATCATTTCCGCTTTCTGCGACCGAACATGCACCTGGATTCGGTATTTGGCGACGGCTGGTTTGCGTTGCGCGCGGAAGCCTTCGCGCGGTTTTTTGGTACGCCGGTTTTTCTCATCGCGCAGACCTTGATCGTCGGTCTGTGGATCACCATCAACGTGACCGATCTGGTCAGCTTTGACCGCTATCCCTTCATTCTGCTGAATCTCGCGTTCAGCTTGCAGGCCGCCTATGCCGCGCCGCTGATTTTGTTGGCGCAGACCCGTCAGGCTGATCGGGACAAGGCCTCGGCGCAGGCCGATGCGCTGCATCGCGAGGCCCTGGCGCAAGCCAGCGAACAGCGCGCCGCCCACGCGGCGGAGCAGACCGAACAGCTGCTGCAGTTGATGGAGCAGAACACCCGGCTGACCGAGACGGTACACCAGCTGAGCCAGCGCATTGAAGCGCTGACCTGCGAAATCCATCGCGGTGTGTGTGAGCGCCCGGCTCAGCCCTGACGGCGCGGCAGGCGCAGCACCAGCAGGCCGAGCAGCAGACCCCAGAAGGCGCTGCCGATACCCCATAGTGCCAGCCCGGAGGCGGTGACCAGAAAGGTCAGGAAGGCTGCTTCGCGTTGCGCCTCGTCGTGCAGGGCGGTGGCCAGTGCGTTGCCGATGGTGCCGAGCAGCGCCAGGCCGGCAATGGCCATGACCAGCGCCTGCGGAAAGGCGGCAAACAGGCTGGCGACCGTGGCACCGAACAGCCCGGTCAGCAGATAGAAGAAGCCGCCCCAGGCGCTGGCCCGGAAGCGCTGGCTCGGGTCCGGATCGGCGTCCTTGCCGGCGCAGATGGCGGCGCTGATCGCCGCCAGATTGAAGGTGTAGCCGCCAAAGGGTGCCAGCAGCAGGCCGGTGATGCCGGTGGTGGTCATCAGCGGCGACGCGGGCAGCTGATAGCCGTTGGCGCGCAGGACCGCCATGCCCGGTACGTTCTGCGAGGCCATGGTGACAATGAACAGCGGAATGCCGACCCCGAGCAGCGCCTGCAGCGAGATGGCCGGCGTCGTCCACACGGGCTGTGCCAGCGACCAGTCGAGCTGCTCCAGATGCAGCTGGCCTGCCAACGCCGCCACCAGTACGCCCACCAGCAAGGTGACCGGAATCACGTAGCGCGGGAACACCAGCTTGCCAGCCAGATAGCAGGCCAGCATCAGGCCGACCAGCAGCGTTTGCTCCTGCAGCGCGCCAAACAGGTTGAGGCCAAACGGCAGCAGCACCCCGGCCAGCATGGCGCCGGCCAGCGACGCCGGCACCAGGCGCAAGATGCGGTCAAACCAGCCAAGCAACCCGCACAGGGTGATCAGCGCGGCATTGAACAGAAACACGCCAATCGCCTCGTTCAGACTGAAGCCGGGCAAGCCAGTGGCCAGTAGCGCGCCGCCCGGTGTGCTCCAGGCAATCAACACCGGCGCACTAAAGCGCAACGACAGGCCGATGCTGGTAACTGCCATGCCGATACCCAATGCCCACAGCCAGGAGCTGATTTCCTGTGGCGAGGCACCGGCAGCCTCGGCGGCCTGGAAGATGATCACCGCTGAACTGGTATAGCCCACCAGCACGGCGATAAAGCCGGCGGCGATGTGGGACGGGTTAAACCAGGCTTTCAGCATGCGGTAATCCTCGATCGATGGTCGTGCGCTATAGCGCACGAGTGGCCGATCCTAGCACTGTGCGCTATAACGCACAAAAGGAAATTGCTATGCTGTGCGGCCTTTCGATGAGCGGACCTGTGATGCAGGAAATCAATCAGTATCTGGCAGCCACCCTGCGGCAGTGGCGCAGCGACCGTGGCTGGAGTCTGGATCGGGCCGCCACCGAATGTGGCGTGAGCAAGGCGATGCTCGGCCAGATCGAGCGCGGCGAATCCAGCCCTACGGTGGCGACGCTGTGGAAGATCGCTACTGGCTTCGATACCTCGTTGTCGACCTTTCTGGAGCCCTCGCCCGCCGAACAGGGCGGCATGACACTGCGTAGCGCCGACGCCGTGCGTCAACGACCCGCGGCGGACCAGATGTTGATTGCGCCGCTGTTCCCCTTTGACGCGCGTTACGGCTTTGAGCTGTTCGAGCTGACGCTGTTGCCCGGTTACGAGCGTTTGTCCGAGCCGCACAGTGAGGGTGTGGTCGAGCACGTGGTGGTGGTGCGTGGCGAGATGGAGTTGCTGGTGCGGGACGTCTGGCAACCGCTGAAAGAGGGAGAGGCGGTACGTTTTGCCGCTGACCAGCCGCACGGTTATCGCAACCCGGGCACGCTGCCAGCGGTATTTCATAACCTGATCTACTACCCGCCGGGCAGCGCGCGTCAGTCGCGGTAGAACACCTGCACCAGGTGATAGCCGAACTGGCTCTTTACCGGGCCGTGCACCACTTTCAGCGGCTTTTTGAAAATGATCTGGTCGATCGCACGGACCATTTGGCCGGGACGTACCTCACCCAGATCGCCGCCGCGTTTCTTTGACGGGCAGGTGGAGTGTTTCTTGGCCAGCACGTCAAAGGCTTCTCCGGCAGCGATGCGTTTTTTCAGCGCGGCGGCTTCGGCTTCGGTTTTGACCAGAATGTGGCGGGCCATGGCGACTGGCATAGGGGGTGCTCCTGGGGCTGGTACTAAGGCGGCTGCTGGGTTACTCGTTCAGCTCGCCGCGCTGGCTCTTGTTCGACAGGCGCAGGCCGCGCAGGCTGCGCTTGACGCTCTTCAGGTGGTTGACCAGCTCAGGCCCGCGACGCATGGCCATGCCCATGGCCAGCACGTCGATGACCACCAGGTGGGCAATGCGCGAGGACAGCGGCGTATAGATATCGGTGTCTTCGGACACATCAATCGGAATGTGTACCTGGCTGACGTCGGCCAGCGGCGTGCGGCTCGGACACAGGCTGATCAGGGTGGCGCCGGTTTCGACTACCAGACTGGCTGAATGCAGCAGGTCCTTGGTGCGCCCGGTCTGCGAGATGGCAACGGCGACATCCTCCGGCCCCAGGGTCACTGCTGACATGGCCTGCATGTGCGGGTCGGAGTAGGCGGCGGTGGACACCAGCAGGCGGAAGAACTTGTGCTGGGCGTCGCTGGCCACCGCACCGGAGGCGCCAAAACCGTAGAACTCGACACGGCGGGCATGGGTCAGTGCGCTGATTGCCTGTTCGATGGCCGCAGCGTCGAGGCGCTCGCGTACCTCCATCAATGTCGCCAGGGTTGTGTCGAAGATCTTGTGCGACAGGGCATCGACGCTGTCGTCCTCGTTGATCGAGAATTGCCCGAAGCTGGCGCCGGCGGCCAGGCTTTGCGCCAGCTTGAGCTTGAGATCCTGAAATCCGCTGCAGCCAATCGCGCGACAGAAGCGTACGATGGTGGGCTCGCTGACACCGACCTGCTGCGACAGGTCCGCCATGGATGAATGCATCACCTGCGCCGCCTGCGCCAAGACAAAATCGGCGACCTTGAGCTCTGACTTTCTGAGCAGGTCACGGCTGGCGGCGATGTGCTGGAGCATGTTCACGGTGGCATGATGTCGGCAGCAGGTGAGGGCAGCATGGCTGCCAGTTTCCCGTCGGCGGCTGGGGCCGGCGGGCGTATAGCTTGTAGTTATACTACAAAAAGGCCCATCGTGTGATGCAGGGGAGGGCAGAGCGTGGCTCAGGCGGGTATCAGTTGTGACATCGTGGTGTTCGGCGGCACGGGTGATCTGGCCATGCGCAAGCTGTTGCCGGCGCTCTACTATCTGCACCGTGACGGGCACCTGCATCCGGATACCCGCATTCTTGCGCTGGCCCGCGCTCAGCACAGCCTGGAGAGCTACGGCAAGCTGGTCAGACGGCATGTCAGCCAGCATGTTGCCCGTGGTGACTTTGACACGGCGCAGTGGGAGCGTTTTGCCGAACGGCTTGACTACCTGTCGCTGGATGTCAGTCAACGCGTTGCCTTTCCGCGCCTGACCAAGGTCCTGAGCCCCGGCACCGGGCGTGTGCGGGTGTTCTATCTGGCGACCATGCCGGCTCTGTTTGCGGCCACGGTGCAGCATCTGTCCTCGGTCGGGCTGGTCGATGAGCATGCCCGGGTGGTGCTGGAGAAGCCGCTGGGCGAAAGCCTGGAAACGGCTAACGAAATCAACGACCGCATCGGCAAGGTATTCGACGAATCACGGGTGTTCCGTATCGATCACTACCTCGGCAAGGAAGCGGTGCAGAACCTGCTCGCCCTGCGTTTCGGCAATGCTCTGTTCGAGCCGTTGTGGCGCAATGCGCATATCGATCATGTGCAGATCAGCGTGCTGGAAAGTGTCGGGGTAGAGAACCGCGGCGACTACTATGACCGCGCGGGCGCCATGCGCGACATGGTGCAGAACCATCTGTTGCAACTGCTCTGCCTGGTGGCCATGGAAGCGCCGGTGCATTTCGAGCCCGAGGCGGTGCGTAACGAAAAGCTGAAGATCCTCGAGGCCCTGCGGCCGATCACCGGGATGGATGTGCAGGACCGCACCGTGCGCGGTCAGTACGGCGCCGGGCAGCACGCGGGCGAGCGCCTGCCCGCCTACTACTTCGAGAAGAAGGTCGACCACGACAGCAATACCGAAACCTTTGTCGCGCTGAAGACCGAGGTCGATAACTGGCGCTGGGCTGGGGTGCCGTTTTATTTGCGCACCGGCAAGTGCATGGCCCAGCGCAAGTCGGAGATCGTCATTCAGTTCAAACCGGTACCGCATCGGCTGTTTCCGCGCACTGGCGACAACCCGGAGAACAACCGCCTGATCATCAGCTTGCAGCCGGACGAAGGTATCCGCCTGTCGTTAATGGCCAAGTCGCCCGGGCGCGGCATGGGGCTGCAGAACGTGGATCTGAACCTGGATTTCGCCGCCGCCTTCACCCGGCGCCGCTGGGACGCCTACGAACGTCTGCTGCTGGATGTGATCGAGGGTGATGCGACGCTGTTCATGCGCCGTGACGAAATCGAGGCGGCCTGGCGCTGGGTTGATCCGATCATTGAGGGCTGGGGCGACTTTTACCGTTCACCCAAGCCCTATGCCGCCGGCAGCTGGGGCCCGGACGCCGCCGACAGCCTGCTGGAGCGCCTGGGCCACAGCTGGCTCGATCCGCGCTATTGATCGAGCAGTTGGCAGCTGTTCTGTTCCAGTAACCGGGTAAAGGCGCCGGCCTCGATCGGCCGACTGATGAGGTAGCCTTGGACTTCGTCACAGCCGTTGGCCTTGAGGAAGTTCAGCTGGCCCTCGTGTTCGACACCCTCTGCGACCACCTTGAGCGACAGGCTGCGGGCCATGGCGATGATGGCCAGCACGATGGCGTTGTCGGCATTGGCGGCGTCCAGCTCGGCGACGAAGGCGCGATCGATTTTCAGCGTGCTGATCGGGAAGCGCTTGAGGTAGGCCAGCGATGAATACCCGGTGCCGAAGTCGTCCACCGACAGGCTCACACCCAGCGCTCGCAGTGCGGCAACGTTTTCGGCGACCTGGTCGCTGTGTTCGGCCAGCATGCTTTCGGTCAGCTCCAGCTCCAGCAGGCGGGCAGGCAGGTTGTGGCGTTGCAGGGTCAGCCGTACGCGCTCGGCAAAGCCTTCCTGGCGCAGCTGCTGTACTGACAGGTTGACCGACACCGCGACCGATTGCGGCCCCTGGTGGCACCAGAGCGCGGCCTGCTCGCAGGCGATATCCAGCACCTTCTGCCCCAGCGTCACGATCATGCCGGTTTCCTCGGCGATGGTAATGAAGTCGCCGGGCATCACCAGCCCTCTGTCCGGATGCTGCCAGCGCACCAGCGCTTCCGCGCTGCAGATACGGTCACTGGCCAGGTGCAGCTTGGGCTGAAAGTGCACCACCAGCTGGTCTTCGTCGATGGCTTTGCGCAGCTGGTTTTCCAGCTGCAGACGGTCCAGGCTGTAGGCGCGCAGCTCACGTGTGTAGAACTGCCAGCGGTTGCCGCCCAGGTGCTTGGCGTGCTGCATCGCCTGGTTGGCCTGGGTGATCAGCAGCAGGCTGTCGCGCGCGGTGGCCGGGAATACGCTGATGCCGATGGAGGCGGTGGTGACCAGCTCGTGCTCGGCCACCAGCATGGGTTTGCGCAGGGCTTCCAGCAACTGGCTGGCCAGGACGCCGAGCTGCTGTTCGTCGTCGGCCTGCTCGACAATCACCACAAACTCGTCTGCCGACAGCCGCGCCAGGGTGTGCCGGCTGTCGACTTCGGTGCTGAGCCGGCGTGCAACCTCCTGCAGCAGGCCGTCTGCCACGGCGTGGCCGAGGGTCACGTTGATGTGCTTGAAGCGGTCCAGATCGATATGCAGCAGCGCAACCGCGTGGTGGTGCTGGCGGGCGCGGGCAACCGCGTCCTGCAGGCGGTCGGTGAACAGGCTGCGGTTGGCCAGCTGGGTCAGCGGATCGTAGTTGGTCAGGTATTGCAGCTGTTCTTCGGTCTGGCGGTGGGTGGTCAGGTCGGCGAAGAAGCCGACGTAATGCGTCAGCTGTCCGCCGGCGCTGCGCACGACCGCGAGCTGCAGCCAGATCGGGAACAGCTCTCCGTTGCGGCGCCGGGCGGTCATTTCTCCCTGCCAACGATCCTGATTGTTGAGCAGTTGCTGCAGATGGAGGAATTGCTGGCGCAGATCGTCGCTGCCGCTGAGATCCAGAATGTTGTGGCCAACGGCGTCTTGCTGTGACAGTCCGGTGATCACGGTGTAGGCCTGATTGACGGCGAGGATATCCAGTGTCGGGCCGAGGATGAAAATGCCCTCGCTGGTCGCCTCGAACACGGTAGACGCCAGCTGCGCCTGTTCGTCCTGATGCTTGCGTGCGCTGATATCGCGGCGGGTGCCGATCATGCGCAGTACTCGGCCATCGGCGGCACGTTCCACTGCACGGCCGCTGTCCTCGACCCACAGCCAGTGGCCACTGCTGTGACGTACGCGGTACTCCATGCGGTAGGCCGCGGTCTGGCTCTTCATATGCCGAACCAGCGTGCGGCGCACCATGGTGACATCAGCCGGGTGTACCAGCGGGCGCAGATCCTGGCGCATGCTGGGCACGTATTCGTCCGGCATGCCGAAGAGCGCGTTGAGGCGCGAGTGGTACACCTTGTCGGTGGTCAGGTCCCAGTCCCACAGACCGAGCTGGCTGGCCTCCATGGCCAGGGTTAGCTGCGCCTCGCTGGCCTGCAGATCGTGGGTGGCCTTTTCCAGCTCGGCGGTGCGCTGGCGCACCCGTTCCTCCAGATCGTCGTGGCTGTCGCGCAGGGACTGCTCGGCGCGGCGGCGCTGGTTAATCTCGCGGGTCAGTTGCTGGTTAAGCTCTTCGGTGTGCTGGTGGGCGCTGCCGAGATTGCCCAGCAGGGCTTCGTTGCGCAGGTTGCTGATCAGCGCGTTGCGCATGGTCCGGTGGATCAGCGCAGCGGCCAGCAGGATAAAGCAGAACATCATGGCGCCGGTCTGCGCCCAGACCAGGCTGCTGGGCGTGCCGTCGGCCAGCAGCCAGATGACCGGCGGCAGCCAGGCGGGCAGCATGAAAGAGGCGAACGCGCTGTAGCGCGGCGCGTAGAGTACGCCAACGCAGATGCTGACGCCGCTGGCGATACTGTACATCTGCGCCTGCAGGGCAAAGTTGTCCAGCGGAGTCAGGGCGATATGTACCCAGCTCAGGCAGAGTCCGGAGGCGAGGTTGCCGAGATGGAAAAACAGGCTCCAGCGACGCTGCAGGCGCTCCCGTGCCGAGGCCTGCCAGTAACGGCCTACCAGCACCTGACGGGTTGCTACCAGCAGGCCGAGCAGGGCTATCCACACCAGCAGGCTGCTGCGGGTGCTGTGGGCCCAGGCGAGAGGGGTGATCAAAACGGCGGTGACCAGCAACAGCCATTGCGGCAAGCGGGACTGGGCGTACAGCTGGTTCAGCTGCTGCAAGCGCAGTTCATCGCGGGGAATCGGGCTGAAGGCCGCTGGACTGGCGCTCATGCGGCTGCGCTGCTCCATGGTCCGTTGACGTTGTTTTTTGTCATTGTTGTGTCTGTCGGTTCGGCTTGTGTGCCTGCCCAACCATACACCAGGGGACGTGCCCGGCACAGTCCCTGGTGCGCAAAAAACAGCTTGCCAAGGTCTCTATCTCGGGAATCCGACGCAGACGCTCAGCCGTTGGGCGGATGACCGCAAGGTCCGCCAGTGACGGGCCCGGCGACGGGGCGACAGTAGCGCGTGTGCGCTGTGCTGAAATGGCCTATTTGAATTGAGCAGGCAGCCCCGTACGGCGAGCGCCCAAGCATGCAGAGGGCTTGTGGAATGGATCAGTGCTTCCCTAGAATGCCGCGATGGATATTTCCCACCTGCTTAATTCGCTTAACGAAGCCCAACGCCAGGCGGTCAGCGCCGCAGTCGGCCAGCAACTGGTGCTGGCCGGGGCCGGCTCCGGCAAAACCCGAGTACTGGTGCACCGTATCGCCTGGTTGGTTCAGGTGGAACAGGCGTCGCCCTGGAGCATTCTCTCGGTTACTTTCACCAACAAGGCTGCCCATGAGATGCGCGCGCGGATCGAGCAGCTGCTCGGCATCTCGCCGCAGGGTATGTGGGTCGGCACCTTCCACGGGCTGGCGCACCGTCTGCTGCGCGCCCACTGGCGAGAGGCCGGCCTGGCTGAACAGTTCCAGATCCTCGATAGCGATGACCAGCAGCGGCTGATCAAGCGCGTGATTCGCGAGCTGGGCCTGGACGACAACCAGTGGGCGCCCCGGCAGGCCCAGTGGTGGATCAACTCGCAGAAGGATGAAGGCTTGCGCCCGCAGCACATCCAGCCGGCGGGTGACCTGTACATGACCACCATGGTGCGCATTTACGAAGCCTACGAGCAGGCGTGCAATCGTGCCGGCGCGGTCGACTTTGCCGAGCTGTTGCTGCGCTCGCTGGAGCTGTGGCGCGACAATCCGGCCCTGCGTGAACAGTACCGCGCGCGTTTCCGGCATATTCTGGTCGACGAGTTTCAGGACACCAACGCGGTGCAATACGCCTGGTTGCGGCACCTGGCCGGCAACAATCCGAGCCTGATGGTGGTGGGTGACGACGACCAGTCGATCTATGGCTGGCGCGGGGCACGCATCGAAAATATCCAGCAGTTCCAGACCGATTACCCGAACGCCGAGATGATTCGCCTGGAGCAGAATTACCGCTCTACCGCGACCATCCTCAAGGCCGCCAACGCGCTGATCGGCAATAACGCCGGGCGCCTAGGCAAAGAGCTGTGGACCGATGGTAACGAGGGTGAGCCGATTGCTCTGTATGCCGGCTTCAACGAGCAGGACGAAGCGCGCTACATCGTCGAGCGTATCGAGCAGGGCATTCGCGATGGCCTGAGCCGCAGTGAGATCGCCATCCTGTATCGCTCCAACGCCCAGTCGCGAGTGCTGGAAGAAGCGCTGCTGCGCAGTGGCATTCCCTATCGCATCTACGGTGGGCAGCGCTTTTTCGAGCGGGCCGAGATCAAGAACGCCATGGCCTACCTGCGGCTGATGGGCAGTCGTGGCGACGATGGCGCGCTGGAACGCATTATCAACCTGCCCACCCGCGGCATCGGCGACAAGACCGTCGAGTTGCTGCGTCAGCAGGCCCGGGAGCAGGATGTCTCGATGTGGCAGGCGGCCTGCGACCTGCTCGATAACAAAGGCTTGCCGGGCCGAGCTGCCAATGCCGTGCAGGGCTTTATGGTGCTGATCGAGGAGATGGCCGAGCGCGCTCAAGGTCTGCCGCTCTACAGTCAGGCGCAGATCGCCATCGAGCACAGCGGCCTGCTGCGCTTTCATGAGCAGGAAAAGGGCGACAAGGGTCAGGCCCGGGTGGAAAACCTGGAAGAACTGGTGTCCGCCGCGCGTGGCTTCGAGAACGACATGGCCGACGCGGAAGAGGACGGCGACGTGCTGCTGGCCTTCCTCGCGCACGCCTCGCTGGAAGCGGGCGAAACCCAGGCCGATCGCTTTGAAGACAGCGTGCAGCTGATGACCTTGCACAGCGCCAAGGGGCTGGAGTTTCCGCTGGTATTTATGGCCGGGGTGGAAGAAGGGCTGTTCCCGCACAAGATGAGTCTGGAAGACCCGGGCCGGCTGGAGGAAGAGCGCCGCCTGGCTTACGTCGGCATTACCCGGGCGATGCAGCAACTGGTGATCACCTGGGCCGAGACGCGCCGCCTGTATGGCAGCGAAACCTTCAACAAGGTCTCGCGCTTTGTACGTGAAGTCCCGGGTGAACTGATTCAGGAAGTCCGGTTGGGCAATCAGGTCAGCCGCCCCTTCGGCCCGGCCAAGGGTGGCCTGTTTGCCAGCGAAGCGTCAGAGAACACCGGTTTTGCCCTTGGCCAACGCGTCGAACACGCGCTGTTCGGCGAAGGTGTGGTGCTCAACTACGAAGGCCAGGGCGCGCAAGCGCGCATTCAGGTCAACTTTGATGACGAAGGCAGCAAGTGGCTGATGGTGGCGTATGCCAAGCTGCAGGCGCTGTAGCGCCAGCAGCTCGGAGCCGCAAGCTTTAAGCCTCAAGCTGCAAGCGGTTTGTGCGTGCGGGAAGCACTTTGCCAGGTTGCACGACGTTGTGGTTGACGGCGCGCGGTTGTCGACAGGCTAATCCGCGACCACGCGGACAGCGTGTGGCTTTGAATATTTTGCGGTTTGGGTAATTCGCCGGAGAGGAGGGCGCGTGTCGACGCTCCCTACACCCTATAAAAGTCAGCAGCGGACAGCTTGCCGCTTGAAGCTTGGAGCTATAAGAATGGATAGACGTAACTTACTGACCGCCGCCGGACTGGGTTTGGGGGCTGCGGCGCTGGCCGGGTGCAAGGACGATAGCGCGCCGGCGGGCGGGGCGAGTGCTGCGCCGGAGCAGCGCTTTCGCTGGAAAATGGTTACCTCCTGGCCGGAGAACTTTCCTGGCCTGGGTACCACCGCACAGCGCTTTGCCGACACGGTAGCGCGGCTGTCCAACGGCCGCTTGAGCATCCAGGTTTTTGCTGCTGGTGCGCTGGTGCCGGCGCTGGAAGTGTTTGACGCGGTATCCAGCGGTACCGCCGAGCTGGGCCACAGCGCGGCCTATTACTGGAAGGGCAAGAGCGCCGCTGCGCCTTTTTTCACCGCTGTGCCCTTTGGTATGAACGCGCAGGAAATGAACGCCTGGCTGTACGAGGGTGGCGGGCTTGAGCTGTGGCAGAAGGCCTACGATCCGCTGGGCGTGGTGCCGCTGCCCTGCGGCAACACCGGCGTTCAGATGGCCGGCTGGTTCAACAAGGAAATCAACAGCCTGGATGACCTGCAGGGCCTGAAGATCCGCATGCCCGGCTTTGGTGGCGAGGTGCTGGCACGGGCCGGCGCGACCACCGTCAACCTGCCCGGCAGCGAGATCTTCACCTCCCTGCAGACCGGCGTGATCGACGCCAGCGATTGGGTCAGCCCCTACAACGATCTCGCCTTCGGCCTCTACCAGGCCGCCAAGTACTACTATTACCCCGGCTGGCAGGAGCCCTGCGCGGTGCTGGAGTTGACGATCAACAAGCAGAAGCTGGCCGAGTTGCCAGATGATCTGCGTGCCATCGTCATCGAGGCCGCGCGCTCGACCAACCAGGCCATGCTGGATGAGTACGGTCGACGTAACGCCGAAGCCCTGCACACGCTGGTTAACGAGCACCACGTCCAGCTACGCCGCCTGCCGGACTCAGTGCTGGACCGCTTGCGTGACATCAGCGGTGACGTGCTGGAAGAAACCGCCGCCATGGACCCGCTCAACCGTGAGGTCTGGGACTCGATGCAGGCTTTCCGTGAACGCATTCAGGCCTGGCACGCGCTGGGCGAGAAGGCGATGTACGATTTGCGCAGCTGAGCGCTGTCAGGGGTAAGTCGGCCTGTTCGCCGATGATCGCTGCCGTAGTATTTGTTTTGACCACACAGGGCGATAGTGGGTAAGGTGATTGGCCGTTAACAACAATCACCTGTCCCACTGGCGCGGTCCTTGCAGTTCGACGTCAGACAGTGCGTGACGACAGCGAGGCATAACAATATGAAAGACAAGGCGCATCCCGCGTTCAGTGACTGGTGGGCCCGGCAGGGCGACTGGGTAGAAGAGCCCAACGAGCGCCGCGACGGCAACAGCGGCGTGCAGCGGCTGACCGATCAAGACGTCACCCTCTATCTCAAACGCCAGATTGGCCACCTCAGCCGCTCGCTGCGTTATCCCCTTGGACGGCCCACTGTGGTGCGCGAAGCCTGGGCCTTGGAAGCTTATCGCGCCGCTGGTGTGCGTGTGCCGCAGATCCGCTTTGCGGGTGCGCGCAAGCAGCAGGGCCAGTGGCAGGGGCTGCTGGTGACCCAAGAGCTGCGCGACTTCATCAGCCTTGATGAGTGGTATGCCGGCGATGCCAGAGCGCAGCATGGCGAAGCCGTGCACCGCCACATGTTGCGTGAGCTGGCCAGCTGCCTGAGTCTGGCGCATAACGCCGGCCTGCAGCATGGCTGCCTGTACTCCAAACATATTTTCATCCGGGTACGCAGTCGGGGGGTGGAAATCGCGCTGCTCGACCTGGAGAAGTGTCGCCGCCGCTGGCGTCGCAGCGCCGCCGTGCGCCACGACCTGAAGCAGCTTTACCGCCACCGAGGGCCGATGCCCGAGGCAGACTGGTTCCAGTTGCTGGAGGATTATCGCCAGGTGGCTGAGATCCTGCCCAGCGAACGCCTGTTGGGTCGCAAGACGCCGGTCCGGCCGCGTCAGGCCTAGGCGTTGTCTCTCTGGTGAATGACATGCGCATTGGCCTCGCCACCGTTGCCGACGCCGAGCGGGTGGGGCGACTGTTTGACCTGTACCGTCAGTTTTATGAGCAAGCTGCCGATCTAGCGGGCGCGATCGCCTACCTGCATGCCCGCCTGCAGAAGGGGGAGTCGGTGGTGCTCATCGCCGAGACTGCAGAGGGCGAGCTGGCGGGCTTCTGCCAGCTGTACCCGACGTTCTGTTCGGTGGATATGGCCCCTATTTGCGTACTGTACGATCTGTTTGTTGCCGCTGACTTTCGTCGTCAGGGCATTGCCGAACAGTTGCTGACGGCAGCCGGCCAGCAGGCCGAGGCCCGCGGAGCGGTGCGCATGGAGCTGGCAACGGCGATCACCAATACGGCGGCCCAGCGGCTCTACGAGTCGACCGGCTGGGTCCGTGATGAGGTCTTTTTCCATTACGCGAAAACGCTGCCGGCGCCAGCGAACTGAGCTGCGCCAGGGGCGTCCGCTCTGTGCCGACGCCGCCTTGTCCTTGCTTAGTCTGTCGCGTCGGCAAACCGGGCAGCGACACTCAGCACCGCCAATACCGATGCCGTCGCTATATTCGGGTGTCGACCGACGCCGAAGCGTGAGCCGGGCACGCCGGGCATGGCGGCTTCAACTATGGCGACGGCTGCGGCCTCTGACCCTGCACCCAGACTGCGCTCTTCAAAGCTGTCGATACGCAGCGGCAGCCCCAGGGCCGCAACGGTGGCGGCTATCGGGCCGTTGCCCGATCCGGCGATGGTCCTGACGGCACCGTCGCTGTCTGCCAGCTCCAGTGCAATGCCTTGACCGTCCAGATGCTCGAACAGACGATGGTTGCGGTAGATGAAGCTTGAGCGCACCTGCGTTGGTGCGAGATAGGTCTGCTCGAAAATCGCCCAGATCTGCGCACTGCTCAACTCCGTCTCACTGGTGTCAGCCAGCGCCTGCACGATGGCACTGAACTCGACCTGCATGCGGCGTGGCATGCGGATGCCGCTGTCGCGTTGCAGCACAAAGGCGATGCCGCCTTTGCCCGACTGGCTGTTGACGCGCACGATGCTGTCGTAGGTGCGACCGATATCCTGCGGGTCAATCGGCAGGTAGGGCACGCGCCAAGGCGCATCGGCCTGCTGCGCGGCAAAGCCCTTGGCGATGGCATCCTGGTGCGAACCCGAGAAGGCGGTGAACACCAGGTCGCCGACGTAGGGGTGGCGCGGATGAATCGGCAGGGCGGTGCACGCTTCGGCCACGCGAGCCAAAGCGGCGATGTCGGAGAAATCCAGCCCGGGCGCAATGCCCTGGGTATAGAGATTCAGCGCCAGGGTCACCACGTCGACATTGCCGCTGCGCTCACCATTGCCAAACAGGCACCCCTCGACCCGTTGCGCGCCGGCAAGGATAGCCTGTTCCGCGCAGGCCACGCCGGTGCCCCGGTCGTTGTGCGGATGCACCGAGAGGGTGATGTGCTCGCGTCGCTCCAGTCGCCGGTCCATCCATTCGATCTGATCGGCAAACACGTTGGGTGTCGACATCTCTACGGTGGTGGGCAAATTGATGATCATCCGGCGCTGCGGACCGGCATCCCAGGTACGGATGGCGGCGTTGCAGACGGCCAGTGACACCTCCAGCTCAGCCATACAAAAGGTCTCCGGCGAGTATTGCAGTATCCACTCGGTTTCCGGGTGGGCGGCCGTCAGCCGTTTGAACAAGGCGACATGGTATTCAACCATTTCGATGATCTGCGGCACGCTCATGCCGAAGACAATCTCGCGCCAGGCGGGCGCCACCGCGTTGTAGAAGTGCACGATGACCTGCCGGGCGCCTGCGACGGCGCGCACCGTTTCGCTGATCAGGTCCTCGCGCAGCTGGGTCATGACCATTGGGGTGACGTCGGCGGGAATCTGCTGCTCGTCGATGAGCTGGCGCACGATGTCGAAATCCGTCCGCGAGGCGGCTGGAAAGCCGACTTCTATTTCCTTGAAGCCGATACGTACCAGCTCATGAAACAGGCGCAACTTGCGCTCGCGGTTCATCGGCTCAAACAGCGCCTGGTTGCCGTCACGCAGATCGGTAGACAGCCAGACCGGGGCTCGTGTCATGGTGCGTGAGGGCCATTGGCGGTCAGGCAGAGCGACCGGGGTGGCCGCGCGGTATTTATGGGAAGGATCAGTCAGCATGGGAAACACTCCAGAGAAATCGTTTGCTCCTGATTCCCCTGCCTGGTTGAAGCTGACGTCGGTCGGGGGTCAGGGGGATTCAGGATGGGTCTTGGCGCAGATGGGCGCGCGCCGACCCCGACCGAAAATCAGCGGTAGTAGCCGTTGCGAGAGACCGATTGCAGACATGCGTGATTAGACCCGGCAGTGAGATGTGTGGTTGATGGTAGGCTTGTGGAATGTGTCTATCTACATAAAAATAGACAAATTATTTATCTATACGGACAGTGTGCGAGATGGGTTTTCTCCCTCCTGAACAGGGCGGTCACGCGCTGGACTCGACCCCGGACGGGCTGCCGGTATCCGGTGTGGCGGTTCATTATCCGACCGGTCATGTGGTGCCTGAGCACCGGCACCCGCAGGGTCATCTGATCTACGCTGACCGTGGCTTGTTGCGGGTCGAAGCGCAAAGCGGGCAGTGGTTGGTGCCTCCCACGGCCGCCGTCTGGTTGCGCGCCGGGGTAGCGCATCGGCTGGTGGTGCCCGTTGCGCTGCAGGCGCATGGTCTGTTCGTGCGTGAGGACCTATGCGCGCGCCTGCCTGCGGTCGACTGCGTGGTGCATGTCTCGGGCTTGCTGCGGGAGCTGATCATGGCGCTGACCCAAAGCGATATCCCTGGTGGTGTCCGGCGCAGGCAGTTGCTTGGCGAGCTGCTGGTTGAGGAACTGCACGCTCAGCCGCTGCTGCCGCTGCATTTGCCGTGGCCGCCTGGTGGCGCTGACAGCGCCCTGCAGCAGGTGTGTCAGGCACTGGTGGACGATCCGGGCGATAGCGCCACGGCTGCCGAGTGGGCGAGCAGACTGGCCATCGGCGACAAGACGTTCCAGCGGCGTTTTTTGCAGGCCACCGGCATGACGTTCGGCAGGTGGCGACAGCAGCTGCGGTTGATGTCGTCGCTGACGCTGTTGTTGCAGGGGTTGCCGATCACTCAGGTCGCGCTCGCCTGCGGCTATGACAGCCATAGCGCCTACAGCACGGCCTTCCGTAAACAGTTCGGGCAGACGCCTTCGGCTTTTGTTGCGACCCGATAGATGTGGCGCTGCCATGCGCTGGCTTGACAGCGCGCGGAGCGCACACGGCGCAGGCCAAGCCTGATATGCTCGCGGGATTCTCATCTGCCCAAAGGACTGACCATGAGCGAACCCCAATACGCCGGTTTCTGGCTGCGTTTCGGCGCCACCATTATCGATTCTGTGATTTTCGGACTGGTGCTGATGGTGCCGCTGGCGCTGATCTATGGTGAAAGCTACTGGATCGATGAAACCATGGTGCATGGCGTCTGGGACGTCCTGCTCAGCTATATCGTGCCCTTTATTGCCACGCTCTGGTTCTGGCGCCGCTTTCTCGGTACACCCGGCAAGATGTTGCTGCGCTTGCGGGTGGTCGATGCGCGCACCGGGGAGCCATTGCCGCTGGGCCAGTGCGTGCTGCGCTATATCGGCTATTTCGTGTCTGCCTTGCCGCTGTGTCTGGGCTTTCTCTGGGTCGCGTTCGATGCACGCAAGCAGGGCTGGCACGACAAGATCGGCGGCAGTGTGGTGATTGTCGAACCCCGTGAGCCGGTGCGCTTCGAAGGCCGAGACTAAGGAACGCCGTCATGACCGTTGCCGAGTCGCCGGTGATTCTGTTCGACGGGGTCTGCAAGCTCTGCAGCGCCTGGGCCAACTTCATCATCGCGCATGATGCCGAGCATCGCTTCCGGCTCTGCAGCGTGCAGTCGGCGGCTGGCCAGCGGCTGTTGGCGCAACACGGTTATCCGACCGATACCTTTGAAACCATGCTGGTGAGCGATGGGCAGCGCTGCTTTGAGAAAAGTGCGGCGTTCTTCTTCGTGATGAAGCGGCTTGGCTGGCCGTGGCGTGGACTGCTGGTGTTTCGACTGATTCCGCGGCCGCTGCGCGACTGGCTGTACGACCGTATCGCGCTGAATCGCTACCGGCTGTTTGGCCGCTACGAGCTGTGCCAGCTGCCGTCGGCTGATCACGCGGGGCGCTTTGTCGATGAGTAGGCAGGACGCGCTGACGATGGCGCGCTGGTGTCGCTGGATGCTGGCGTTGGTCTTTATCTACCACGGCCTGGTGCCCAAGCTGCTGTTTCTCAGCCCGGTTGAGGTGCAGATGGTCGAGGCGGCCGGGCTGGGCCTGGATGCGCGGGTGGTGTCGCCTCTGGCCGGCTTGGCAGAAGTGGTGTTGGGGCTGGTGATTCTGTTTGGTTGGCTTGGCCGCTGGCCGGTACTCGCCGCCGGGCTTGGACTGGTTGGGCTGCTCGCCTACGTCGCGGTGTTCACTCCGATGCTGCTGATCGAGGCGTTTAACCCGGTATCGACCAATCTGCCGGTCCTGCTGCTCTGCGTCCTGATCTTCCGTCTGGAGCAGAGCGCAGAGAGCTGAGCTCAGGCAAAACCGCCGTTGGCGCGCAGCACCTGACCGTTGACCCAGCCACCGTCCTGGCTGCAGAGAAAGGCTACGGTGTTGGCGATATCCTCCGGCTCGCCCAGACGCTCCAGCGGATTCATCGCCGCCAGCTGGGCGATCTGCTCCGGCGTTTTCCCCTTGAAGAACAGCTCGGTTGCTACCGGCCCCGGAGCGACTGCGTTGGCGGTGATCTGGCGGCCGCGCAGCTCGTTGGCGAATACCCGAATAAGCCCCTCAACCCCGGCTTTGGCGGCGATGTAGGGCCCGTACCCGGGGAAGTTGCGCGCCAGCACGCTGCTGGACAGCGCGACAAAGCGGCCGCCCTCGCTGAGCTGCTCACGGGCGTGGCCCATCAGCAGAAAGGTGCTGCGCAGGTTAACTGCCACACATTGATCGAAGGATTCAAGGTGCTCCCGAGCGATGTTGGCCATCGGCAGAATGCCGGCGTTGTGCACGATGGCGGCGATCGGACCGGCGGCCTGAACGGCATCGCTGAACAGCTGCTGCAGTTGCTGCGGGTCACTGACGTCGGCCTGCAGGGCAACGGCCTCGCCGCCGGCTGCTGTTATCTCGGTCACGGTATCCGCCGCAGCGGCGGCGTCACGTGCGTAGTTGACGATGACGGTGAAGCCGTCGGCAGCCAGACGCTGGGCAATGGCGCGGCCGATGCCGCGGGATGCGCCGGTCACCAGCGCGGTGTTTGGCGTTGTCATGGTGGTGTCTCCCGTTGAGTGGTTGTAGGAACTGTGAGTGAAGCGTCAACGGGCCCTAGTATTGTTGTTGCGTGCATATGGATAAATGCCACTAAACTGCCAAGAGAATTCAATCAGGAACAACAATCCCTATGGATCGTTTTGACAGCCTGCGGCTGTTCGTGCGTATCGTCGAACAGGGCAGCTTTACCCGGGCGGCGGCGGACCTGAGTATTCCGCGAGCGACCGCAACCCACGCGATCAAGGCGCTGGAAGAACGTTTGGGCGCGCGTTTGCTGGAGCGCACCACGCGCAAGGTGACGGCCACGCTGGATGGTCAGCAGTACTACCAGCGCTGCCAGCGGATTCTGGCCGAGCTGGAGGCCGCCGACGAGGATGTGGCCAGGCGTGCGCGTGAGCCCGAAGGCACGCTGCGGCTGGATCTGCACGGCTCCCATGCCTCGCGCATTGTGCTGCCACACATCGACAGCTTTCAGCGCCTGTACCCCCGGATTCATCTGGTGGTCGGCAGCGGCGACCGGCTGGTGGATCTGGTCGCCGAAGGCGTGGATTGTGTGGTTCGCAGCGGCATGCCTGAGGATTCGTCGCTGAGTGCCAGGCTGCTGGCGCTGATCCCCGAGGTCACCTGCGCCAGCCCGGACTATCTGCAGCGCTACGGCCGTCCGCAGCATCCGGATGAGCTGGCCGCGCACCTGGCAGTCGGCTTTTTTGCCCGTCATCAGGATCGCCGCTACCCCTTCGAGTTTCTGGTCGACGGTGTGGTGCGGCGGGTTGAGCTGGCCAGCCGTATCGATGTCAATGACGCAAACAGTTATGTCGCCTGTGCGCTGCGCGGCTGCGGGTTGATTCAGCTGCCGCGCTATCGTGTCGAGCGCGAGCTGGCCAATGGCGAGCTGGTCGAGGTGCTGGCTGGCTACCCGAGTCCGGGCTTGCCGGTGCACGCCCTGTATCCGCGCCATCGCCAGCCGTCGCGGCGGGTTCGGGTCTTTATCGACTGGGTCAGCGTTATCTACGCCGAGCGTTTCGGACCGCTGGACAGACATCAGCTGCAACCCTGAGCCGCCGCCGCGGTCCAACTCCGGATTGGGCCGTTGGGGCCCGCTTTCCAAGGAGTGGTTGTGCCGGCATCCTGGTCCCCCCGAATCTGGCTCAGCGTGGTGCTGGGCATCTTCCTGCAGCCCTTTGTCTTCCTGTACGTCAACCGGCCAGGGCTGTTCTGGCTGTACCTCGTTGCCAGCCTGGTCTGCGCCGGAGTGGATTGGTACTTCGGTTGGGTGCTGACGCTGTTATTCAGTGTGTTGTGCCCGCTGCATGCGGCTCTGATCGCGCGTCGCTATGATCCGACCCAACCTCGGCGCTGGTACTGTCGTGCCTGGGTGCCGGTCGGGCTTTACCTGCTGCTGATGGCGGTAATCCTGGGTACGCGCACCTACCTTTACGAGCCTTACTCGGTGCCGTCCGCCTCCATGCATCCCACCCTGCGCGAAGGTGACCTGTTTATCGCCCAGAAGTGGGGCTTCGCCCATCGCAGCCTGTTCGGCCTGCGCCTGCCGGGCAGTGGCCATGTGGATACCGCACGCCTGCGCCGTGGTCAGGTTTACGTGTTTTATCCACCGGGGCATGAGATGCTTTACGTCAAACGCCTGATGGCCCTGCCGGGCGACATTATCGCGCTGACCCCGGACGGGGTTGTGATCAACGGCCAGACCCTGGCGCGTACCGAGCTGGTATCCGCTGCGGGCCTGCATGTCTATCGTGAGGACAACGGCCCGCAAAGCTATCGTATCCAGCAGTTGGATGATGCGCCGCCCACCGAGGTCCGCACCTTCAAGGTGCCGGCCGGACATTACTTCTTTCTGGGCGATAACCGCGACAACTCCAATGACAGTCGCTACTTTGGCAGCGTGCCGGCTGACCAGATTGTCGGAGAGCTGGTCTGGCAGGGGCTCGAATGACGCAGCGTCAGCCCGCGTCCATGGCCATACGCTGATCAGGCAAAGGGTCGGCTCGTTGCCATAGCGCGCGCAGCTGACACAGTGCCATGGCGTTGGTGCTGCATGCGCCGCTGGCCACGGCGTCGCGTACCGCAGCTACATTCACGCGGTTGAGGTAGCCGACCGCATCGCTCATCAGCTCGCCGTCGCCAAAGCCGCCCTCGAGCATTTCCGCCATGGCCTGTTCGCGGCTCCAGCCATCAAACACGATGCGGTACATGGCGGCCATCAGGCCGGTGCGGTTCTGGCCGTGCTTGCAATGGATCAGCACCTTGCCGTGCTGTTGGCCGGCGCGAATCTCACGTAAAACTCGAATCACGTCGGTATCGGTTACCCGGTCGGCGTGCAGCGGTTCGTGGACGGCGGTCAGGTTGCTGCCGCTCAGCCAATCGTCGTTGCGCTGGTAGAAATTGATAACGGTACTGATGCCCTGGGCCTGCAGTGTCGGCAAGTCTGCGCCATTCGGCAGTGCGCTGCGGTATAGGTTGGGCGCGATGCGGTAGAGCCGCAGTGCCGGGTCGACCGGAGTGGCCCAGTCGGCAGGGCGAGCCTGCCCCGCAGCGAGCGTGGCAGCGGGCATCTCGACCTGATCGCTGCGCAGCACGTCCGGGCGGGCCAGTGCAACGACAGTAAAGGCCAGCAGCGGCAGGCCGGTGGCCAGCATCAGATTACGCAGTTTCATGGCGCAGCTCCCCTAGTTGAGTAATTGTGTTTGGCTGTGGGGCCGGGCGGTACAGCAGCAGCCGGTAGCAGAGCAGCGCGATGCACCAGTCGAACAACAGGGTCCAGACGTTGTGCGAGAGGAAATGCGCGCCCTGCATGGTGCGCCCGAGTGACAACACGCTGCCGAGTGCCAGTGCGCCGATCAGGGCGCCGCGGGCGGCTCGCGGAAAGCGGTCACGCAGGGCAAAGAACAGTGCCAGCAGGGAGAACCCGGAGGAGGCATGACCGCCGGGCCAGCAGCGTCCGGCCTTGTTGCTGTCCGGGCGGGCCGACAGCAGCGGCGTGTGAATCTCCGTGCCGCCGTACTGCACCAGACTCCAGGGGCAGGGCACGTTGGTCAGCTGCTTGAGCGGCGTGACCAGACTGGTAGCCAAGGCCAGCGACAGCACCAGATAGCCCAGCTCCGGCCGCCAGCGCCGCAGCCGGGTCGGCAGCAGGCTGAGGAGAAAGCCAATGATCGCCAGCACGCCGATCAGGATGACGGCCTGCTTGACCCGGTCGTGCAGGATATCTTCGAGGAAGAAGCTGTGGCGGCCGACGAACCCGTCGCCCGGCACGTAGAACAGGTCGGAGAACCAGAAGTCCAGCGCGCTGGTGTCAAACACCAGCATCAGCGCCATGACTGCTGCCGGAATCAGCAGCCAGCGACCGACCGGAAAGGGGCGCGACACCCGCGCAGGGCTGCTCATCGCTGGCTGACCTGACGGACCGGGTGGCTGCTGGAGGGTTGCCAGGCCAGCAGTCGGTGGCCGTAGTCGTAGCTGGCGCCCTCATAGTAGGCAATGGCGCGGCGAACCAGCGGATCGGTGGCCTGCGCGGTCTTTTCCACGCTCAGCCCCATGGCGTCGTCGTGCCGGCGGATCAGGCCGCGCGGGCTGAGGATCGACAGATCCTGACCGTCAAACAGACCCAGATGCTGGTAGTTGCCGATCAGTGCCCGCCCCGGGCCGGTATCCGCGCGCAGCAGGTTGTGGCCGAAGAAGGTCGAGGTGTAATCCATGTTCAGCAGGCCCATCAGCGTCGGCGCCAGATCGATTTGGCTGGCCACACGGCTGTCCTCGCGGGCGTCGATCAGGCCCGGGGCGTAGACGAACAGCGGGATGTGGTAGTTGTGCACCGGAAGGTCTTCTTTGCCGGCGCTGCCGGCGGTGTGGTCGGCAACGAACACGAAGACGGTGTCCTTGAACCAGGGTTTCTCGCGCGCCTGGGCCAGGAACTGGCCGATGGCGTAGTCGGTGTATTTCACCGCGCCGTCGCGGCCGGTGCCGGACGGGATGTCGATGCGGCCTTCCGGATAGCTGTAGGGGCGGTGGTTGGAGGTGGTCATCAGCTGCAGCAGAAACGGCTTGCCGGCGGCGGCATCGGCGTCGGCCAGCTTCAGGGTCTGGTTGTAGAGGTCTTCGTCGCTCATACCCCAGGCGTTGGTGAAGGTCACTTCCTCGTCAGGCACGCTGGCCTGATCGACTACCCGGTAGCCGTTGCCGGCGAAGAAGGCGTTCATGTTGTCGAAGTAGCCGCGGCCACCGTAGACAAACACGCTGTCGTAGCCCTGCGCGCCGAGTTGCTGGCCAAGACTGGCAAACCCGGTTTCGCGGCCGATGCGCTTGACGATCGAGCGGCCGGGGGTCGGCGGGATCGACAGGGTGATGGCTTCCAGGCCGCGGGTGGTGCGGGTGCCGGTGGCGTAGAACTGGTTGAAGTAGAGGCTCTGCTGGCGCAGGGCGTCGAGGTTGGGGGTCAGGTTGCGCGCATCGCCCTCGCTGCCCATGTATTTGGCGCTGAGGCTCTCGATGGTGACCAGAATCAGGTTCAGCTTGCGCGGCTGGCCGGGGTTGTCGATCTGCCGGCGAACGCCCATCGGTTCGCTGTCGACAAAGCGGGCGTTCGGCTCGCTGACTTCATCACGCAGGCTCTTGGCGGCGGTGGCCTCGGGCAGCTGCGGGTAGAACTGGGTGTAGTCCAGTTCGTTGTTCCGGAAGGCGGCAAAGAACTGGTACGGCCCGTTGCTGGCCAGCTCATGCTGGTAGGCGTTACCGCCCGGGCTGCGCGGGAAGTTCTGGCCAATGATGACAATGCTCAAGGCGATCGTGGTCACGGCGCCAGCCAGGCTGACGCCACGCTGGGGCCAGCTCAGCAGCGGAGCGGCAGCGATGCGGCGCACCCGTGGTTGCAGCAGCGCGGTGGTGATCACGGCGATGACGGTCAGCGCTGCCAGCAGCGGATAGACCGGGTAGGACTCAAGGATGTTGTTGATCACCTCGTCGGAGTAGACCAGATAGTCGACGGCGATAAAGTTGAAACGCACGCCGAACTCATCCCAGAACAGCCATTCGGCCACGGCGGTAAACAGCATCAGGAACACGCCGATGGTCATTGCCACCTGCAGTACCCGCAGATGCCAGCGCTTTCGCCAGAGCCAGCCTGGGCACAGCAGCAGGTAAAGCGCCAGCGGTGCTAAAGCGTAGAGCAGAAAGCTGACATCGTAGATCACACCCTCGCCGTACAGGCGCAGCACGTCGCCCAGGCTGAGCTGGGCTTCGCTCAGATGGGTCAGCAGCAGGGTCGAGCGGGTAACGAAGAAAACACCGAGCCAGAGGGCTGCGAGCAGGCCAAGAAAGCGGGCTTGGACGGATTTGAGCAGGGGCATGTGACGGTCCGTAGTTGAAATCGACCGTCGCAGTGTGGTGATCTTGCTGTCGGCGCAGCGTCAACGCGCTGTGAAAATTTTGTCAAGCTGCGCTGTTTCCGGAGAGCCCCCTGCATGCGTATTCTGGTCATTGAGGATAACCGCGATATCCTCGCCAACGTGATGGACTACCTGCAGCTCAAGGGCTACACGGTGGACTGCGCCCAGGATGGGGTTTCGGGGCTGCATCTGGCGGTCAGCGAGCACTACGATCTGATTGTGCTGGATATCATGCTGCCGGGCATGGACGGCTATCAGCTGTGTCAGCGGCTGCGCGAGGACGCAGGCCGTGACACGCCGATTATCATGCTGACCGCGCGTGATGCGCTGGACGATCGGCTCAAGGGCCTGAAGGTTGGCGCCGATGATTACCTGCTCAAACCCTTTGCGCTATCCGAACTGGTAGCCCGTATTGAAGCCATCCTGCGCCGCAGCAGTGGTGGCGGACGCCACCGGCTTGAGGTTGGTGATCTGAGCTATGACCTGGACACCCTGCAGGTCAGCCGCGCGGGCAAAGCGCTCAAGCTCAACCCGGTCGGGCTCAAGCTGCTGGAAGTGCTGATGCGCAAGAGCCCGGCGGTGATTCGCCGTACTGTGCTGGAAGAGGCGCTCTGGGGCGACGAACTGCCCGACAGCGATAGCCTGCGCAGCCACATTCATCAGTTGCGGCAGATCGTCGACAAACCTTTTGAAACGCCGCTGATTCATACCGTGCACGGGGTTGGTTACAGCCTTTCGGAGCCGGCGCAATGATCCGTAAGCAGCCGCTGCGGCGGCGGATCGTAATTGCCTTCACGCTGATGACGCTGGCGGTCAGCGGGGTGTTTTCGCTGGGGATTGTCGGCATTGTGCATTTTGTCGAGGAGCATCTGGTCTCCCAGGAGATGGGGGAAGAGCTCGATAGCGTCCTGAAGCAGGACCTGGCGCACGGGCTGCCCCCTCGACTGGACGCCAAGACCCGCTTGTATGCCTCGCACATGCCGGGCTACGAGATCCCGGCAAGCCTGCGCGACATGGAGGAGGGGTTCAGCGAACTAGTTGACGACGACCATGCTGCTTACGTGTACGTGCGCCAGATGGGTCAGCAGCGTTTTGTGCTGGTGCAGGAGCAGGCTGAATTTGAAGCGCGCGAAAGTATCCTGTTCGCCGTGGTCTTTGCCGGATTTCTGCTCAGTGTGCTGCTCGGGGCGCTGCTTGGCTGGCTGATGGCGCAAAAGATTTTGGCGCCGATTATCCGCCTGGCAGGCCAGGTACAGCACCGCGACCAGCTGCTGCCACTGGCCCCGCCGCTGGCCTCGGACTACGCCGATGATGAGGTCGGTCACCTGGCCGAGGCGTTCGACGCGACCCTCAGCCAGTTGCGTCGTACGCTGGAGCGCGAGCGCCTGTTCACCGGCGATGTCAGCCACGAGCTGCGCACGCCGTTGATGATCATTGCCACCTCGACCGAGCTGCTTGAGGCCAGCAATCTGGGTGAGCGTGAGCGTAGACAGGTGGATCGCATTGCCCGCGCCGCAGAGGAAATGAACGAGCTGGTGGGCACTTTCATGTTGCTGGCACGTGCCAAGGATCAGGCAGTGCGTCTGACCGGTAGTTCACGGTTGCTGGATATCGCGCGCGAGCAGGCCGAACGCTGGCAGCGAGGTTTTGCTGACAAGGGGCTTTCTTTTGATCTGATTGTCGAGGCAGAGGACGCGGGAAACTACCATCCGGGGCTGCTGGCAACGGTGATGTCCAATCTGTTGCGCAATGCCTTGCACTACACCGAGCAAGGGCACGTGCGGCTGGTGTTGCAGCAGAGCGGATTTCGGGTGGAGGACACCGGTCCCGGCATACCCTCTGAGCAGCAGAGCGAGATATTCGAGCCGTTTGTGCGGGGCAGCGAAGCGCGGGGCGAAGGGCTGGGGCTTGGCCTGTCGCTGGTCAAGCGTATCTGTGCCCATCAGGGCTGGTCGGTGACCATGCGTTCGCCGGCCTCTGGCGGCAGCTGCTTTGAGGTCAGTCTCGGCTGATGCCGGATGGAATAACCCCGATTGCAGAGCGATTAACCGCTGTTTTCACGAAATTTTGACATCCCTTTGACGGGGCCTTGATCCGCCGGTCAATACCCTGACAGCACTTATCACTGTCAGGGTCACCGTCATGTCCGAAGTCAAACCGATCGAACTCGCCTTCTCCGACAAGTACGACCGCGATCATTCCCAGCAGTATCTCGACAAGCATCAGGCCGGCCTCTCGCGTCGGCTCTCCAACTGGCGCGACATGCAGCTCGCGCGACGTGCGTTGAAAGACGCCGGTGAGCCGAACTTGGTGCTGGATCTGCCCTGCGGCGCCGGCCGCTTCTGGCCACTGCTGGCCGAAGCGCCAAACCGGGTGATTTTGGCGGCTGATAACTCTGCGGATATGATTCGCACTGCCGTCGCTGGCCAGCCAGCGGAGGCGGTGGCGCGGGTCAAGCCCTTCCAGACCTCGGCCTTTGACATCGACCTTGGCGACAACGCAGTCGACAGTATCTTCTGCATGCGCCTGATCCATCATGTGGCTGACCACGAGCACCGACTGGCGCTGCTGCGTGAGTGCGCCCGGGTTACCCGGGACACGCTGATCATTTCGCTGTGGGTCGATGGCAACTACAAATCCTGGAAGCGTGCCCGGCTGGAAGCACGCCGGGCGCAGAAGGGGCGCGCCGGCCAGAACCAGAACCGTTTTGTGGTTGCGCGTGATGTGATTGAAGCCGAGTTCCGCGAAGCGGGCTTCAGCGAAGTCAGCCATCACGATTTCCTGCCGGGCTATGCCATGTGGCGGGTGTACGTGTTGCGCAAGGTGAACGCATGAGCGCGGTCATCTCGGCCCAGGGCCGACTGTCGTCCTTCGGGCAAGCACGTTTTGAGCGCTGGTGGGATCTGGATGGCAAATGGGTTGAAGCGCCCAATCAGCGGCGCGGTGGCGAGAGCGGTGTAAAGCTGCTGCCGGCGCAGGGGCGCGGCCTGCCCCGTCTCTACAGCAAGCGTCAGGTGGGGCATCTCTACCGCAGCTGGTTGCATCCCTTTGGCCGCCCGACGGTGCTGCGTGAAGAGCTGGCGCTGCGTGCCTGCGAGGCGTTGGGTGTGCCGGTACCCAACCTGGTGTTCTGTGCCGCTCGTCAGCATCAGGGGCGCTGGCAGGGGCTGCTGGTGACTGAGGAGCTGAGTGGCTACGTCAGTCTCGGCCAGTGGTATCAGCTTGGTGCGACCACTGCTCAGCGCCACGCCGTGTTGCAGCAACTGGCGTGTGTGCTCAAGCGCTTGCATCGCGGGCGTCGGCAACATGGCTGTCTCTACGCCAAGCATATCTATGTCCGGGTTGAGGGCGAACAGGCCGAGGTTGCCTTGCTTGATCTGGAGAAAAGCCGTCGACGCCTGCTGCGCAGTCGGGCGGTACGCCATGACCTGGACCAGCTGAGCCGCCGCCGTGAAGGCATGCCGGAGAGCGACTGGCAGTACCTGCTGGCCTGTTATCACAGCCTGGCTGACGGCAACGGAGGCAGTCGTCATGCAGCATGAGTCGCTGGCGGGCGCGCAGGACGCGCTGAAGCTGAAAAGCCGGGGCGGTGTGGTGCGGGTCTTCAAGGCCGCTGGCTACTCGTTGGCCGGACTGCGCGCCGCCTTTATTTTCGAAGCTGCATTTCGCCAGTTGCTGGGGCTGGCAGTGGCATTGATTCCTCTGGCTTTCTGGCTACCTGTCAACCGGGTAGAGCGCGCGCTGATGGTCGGGGTGGTGTTGTTGGCGCTGATCGTCGAATTGATCAACTCCGCCATCGAGGCGGTGGTTGACCGTATTTCGCTGGAACTGCATCCGCTGTCCAAGCGCGCCAAGGATCTGGGCAGTGCCGCGCAAATGCTCGCGCTGCTGCTGATTACCAGCGTCTGGAGTCTGATTCTTTTCTCGCCCGCCTGAGCGGGCCTGTCTGTGGAACCTGTTTGATGACCCTGTCTACTGCCTCGGCCAGCCGGCCGGTGGTTGGCCTGCGTGGCCAACTGTTGTTCATCGTCGGTGCGCTGGCGGCACTGACCCTGATGCTGACGCTGTGGCGTGGCGCCCTGCTGGCCTGGAACTGGGAGCTGGCTGCCGAGGTAGCCCGCGCTGATTTGCTGGAGGCATTTTTCAACGGTCTGCGCTTCGACCTGCGGGTCGTCGTCATCGTCGGCGCGCCGTTGATGCTCACCGTTCTCAGCGCGCGGCTGATGGCCATGCGCACGTTGCAGTGTCTGTGGCTGGCGCTGGCGACCGTGCTGCTGTGTCTGCTCGGCGCCACCGAGTTGAGTTTTTACCGCGAGTTTCATCAGCGCCTGAACACGCTGGTGTTCCAGTATCTGCAGGAAGATTCGGCGACCGTGCTGAGCATGCTCTGGTATGGCTTCCCGGTGGTGCGGCTGCTGCTCGGCCTGACTCTGGTCAGTTGGCTGATGTATCGCAGTTACCGCTGGCTGGATCGCCGCACCCGGCTGCCGGCGACCGCGGCGAACCGGCAGCACAGCCGGCTGGGAGCGCTGGCGGCACGGGTTTCGGTGCTGCTGCTGTTGCTGGTCAGCTCGACGGTACTGGCCCGTGGCACCCTGCGTCAGGGCCCACCGCTGCGCTGGGGGGACGCCTTCACCACCGAGTCGACCTTCGCCAATCAGCTCGGCCTGACCCCGGCGCTGACGCTTTATTCGGCCGCCAAGGCGCAGTTCTCTGATCACCGTAACAACGCCTGGCTCGGCCTGATGGATGACGCCAAGGCGACCGAGATCGCCCGTGACCTGCTGCTGACCGAGCATGACCAGTTGATCGACGCCGAACAGGCGCCGGTGCGCCGTGTGTCTGAACCCCCTGTCGATGGCGTGTTGCCGGTGCGCAACGTGGTGGTGGTGCTGATGGAGAGTTTTTCCGGTTACTACACCGGGGCGCTGGGTTCGCCGCTGGGGATTACCCCGGAGTTCGACAAGCTGAGCAAACAGGGCCTGCTGTTTACCCGTTACTTCTCCAACGGCACCCATACCCACCAGGGCATGTTCGCGACCATGGCCTGTTTCCCCAACCTGCCCGGCTTTGAGTACCTGATGCAGGAGCCGGAGGGTGGCCATGCGTTTTCCGGTCTGCCGCAGTTGCTGAGCCAGCGCGGCTTTGACGACCTGTATGTGTATAACGGTGATTTTGCCTGGGACAATCAGAAGGGCTTTTTCGGCAAGCAGGGCATGCGCCACTTCATCGGTCGCAACGAGTACGTCAACCCGGTGTTTTCCGACCCGACCTGGGGCGTATCCGATCAGGACATGTTTGACCGGGCGGTAACCGAGCTGAACGCGCTGGATCATGACCGTCCGTTCTATGCACTGCTGCAGACCCTGTCCAATCACACGCCTTATGCCTTGCCGAGCCCGCTGCCGGTGCAGGCGGTCACTGGCCAGGGCGCCAATGATGAACACCTCACAGCCATGCGCTATTCGGACTGGGCGCTAGGCCGATTCTTCGATCAGGTGCGTAACCAACCCTGGTACAAGGACACCCTGTTTGTGGTGATCGGTGACCACGGCTTTGGCACCCCGCGGCAACTGACGGACCTTGATCTGCTGCGCTTCAACGTGCCCATGCTCCTGATCGCCCCGGGCATCACTGAGCGCTTTGGCGCGCGTAACGACACTGTCGGTACCCAGGTGGATGTGGTGCCGACCATCATGGGCCGGCTGGGGGGCGAGGTGCAGCACCAGTGCTGGGGCCGGGACCTGCTGGCGCTGCCGGCGGACGACCCCGGCTTCGGGATTATCAAGCCGTCCGGTGGCGGTCAGACCGTGGGTCTGCTGCGCGGCGATGAACTGGTGCTGCAGCCGCGTGGCGAGCAGCCCCGCGCGTATCGCTATCAGCTTGGGCCGGAGGCGGCTGTGACCGAACAACCCGGGGTTTCGGCGGAGCTGCGAGACGCGCTGAAGGCATACGTGCAGACCGCAACCAGCGCGCTGCTGGACGACAAGGTGGGTGTAGACGTGGCGACCGGCAAGCGCGGTTGAGCGAGGCAGGCGGCCGGGCGACGGCCCAGCCGTCTGGTTGTCACTGAGCCAATACGCTCGGTAGCCAGGTCACCAGACCGGGCCAGCAGGCGGCAATGGCCAACATCAGCAACTGAATGACAATAAAGGGCAGCACGCCACGGTAGATCGCCGACGTGGGGACCTGCGCGGGTGTGACGCTGCGCAGGTAGAACAGCGACAGGCCAAAGGGCGGCGTCAGGAAGGAGGTTTGCAGGTTGAGCGCGATCATCACGCCCAGCCAGACCGGATCGACGCCCATGCTCAGCAGCACCGGACCGACAATCGGCACCACCACGAAGGTGATTTCGATAAAGTCGAGAATAAAGCCGAGCAGGAAGATCGCCAGCATCACCACCAGCACGGCGGTAAAGGTGCCGCCGGGCAGCGAGTGGAACAGCTCATGAATCAGCTCGTCGCCACCAAAGCCGCGGAACACCAGCGAGAAGATGGACGCGCCCAGCAGAATCATGAACACCATGGCGCTGATTTCGGCGGTCGCCTGGGCCACCTCACGCAGTTTGCCGACACTCAGCTGGCGCTTGAACAGGGCCAGAATACCGGCGCCTAGTGCGCCGACGGCAGCGGCTTCGGTGGGCGTCGCAACGCCGCCCAGAATCGACCCGAGTACCGCCATGATCAGCAGTAGCGGCGGCAGCAGGCTGCGCAGCAACTGGCTCAGCGAGACGCTGCCTTGATCATCTGGACTCGGCGCCGGCAGCTTGTGTGGCTGGCGCCAGGCGACAAAGGCCAGATACAGCAGATAGAGCACCACCAGCAGCAGGCCGGGCAGCAAAGCGCCGACGAACAGGTCGCTGACGGTCACGGTCTTGGGCGAAAAGATGCCCAACTTTTGCTGCGCCTGCTGGTAGGCGTTGGCGAGCACATCACCGAGCAGGACCAGAATGATCGACGGCGGAATGATCTGCCCCAGCGTACCGGTCGCCGCCAGCGTGCCGGTCGCCAGTGACGGGTCATAGCCCCGGCGCAGCATGGTCGGCAGGGCCAGCAGGCCGAGGGTGACCACGGTAGCGCCAACGATCCCGGTACTGGCCGCCAGCAGCGCGCCGACGATGCAGACCGAAAACGCCAGGCCGCCGCGCAGCCCGCCGAACAGGCGGGCCATGGCATCGAGCAGGTCTTCGGCGATGCGGGATTTCTCCAGCATCACGCCCATGAACACGAACAGCGGCACCGCCATCAGCGTCTGGTTGGTCATGGTGCCGTACAGACGGCTGGGCAGGGCGCCGAGAAAGCTCGGTTCAAACAGATTGAACAGGATACCGATGCCGGCAAACAGCAGGGATACGCCGCCCAGGGTAAAGGCCACCGGGAAGCCCGCCATCAGGGCCAGACACAGGCACACAAACAGGACAATGGCCATGAATTCGCCGCCCATCACAGGTGCTCCTCATGGCTTGCCGGCAAATGCGTGCTCTGGATGCCACCCAGCACCGCCAGGGTCTTGAGCAACTGCGCCACGGCCTGCAGCAGCAGGCTGGCGACCAGCAACAGGATGAAACTCTTGTGCACATAGACCCACGGCAGGCCACCGGCGTCGGCGGAGCGCTCCTGACGCTGCCAGGACATGGCCACATAATCCCAGCAGTTCCACGCCAGAAACAGGCACATCGGCAACAGAAACAGCAGGCTGCCGAGCAGGTCGATCAGCGCCTTGCCGCGATTGCCCATGCGCCGGTAAAAGATATCCACGCGTACATGGGCGTCGCGTTGCAGTGCCCAGGCGGCTGCGCCGAGAAAGACCAGCGAGTGGGCGTAGAGGATGATTTCCTGGGTGGCGGTGGCGCCAATGCTGAAACCGTAGCGCAGCAGGACCACGGCGCAGGTCAGCAGCACCATCAACAGTGTCAGCCAGGCGACTGCGCGGCCGAGCAGGCTAGTGCCACGGTCGATGTGCCTGGCAAGGCCAAGCCCGGCGGAGAGAAAGCGTTGGGTCATGTAGCAGGTGTCCGTCAGGGGGTTGGGGATGCCAACCTGCTCAGGACGGAATCACCCGGGTACGACCGCGGTCATCAATGGCGACGAAGACAAAGGTGGCTTCGGTGACCTTGCGGCTTTCATCGTGGGCCAGGTCTTCGCTCCAGACTTCGACCAGGATCTTGATCGAGCTGCGGCCGATATCCAGCACCTCGCCGTGGAAGGCCAGCTGCGCACCCACCGGAACCGGGACCATGAAGCCCATGCGGTCGATGGCGACCGTGGCGACGCGGCCACGGGCAATGCGTGCTGCGATGCTGGTGCCGGCGGCGTCCATCTGTGCCACCAGCCACCCCCCATAGATGTCGCCAAAGCTGTTGCAGTCGCGTGGCAGAGCGGTGATTTTGAGAGCCAGTTCACCCTGCGGCACGGGATCGGTATCTAAATCGTGCATTGGTAGACTCGGTAATGGTCTATTGTATTTGTTGTGCCGTGCCCCGGCGCGAGCCCGTTACGCGGCAAGCCGCCTATGGTAAGGGATTGCCGCCTGCCTCTCAATCATTGTCTGGCAGCGTTCTGCTGCAAATTCTGCGCTTCACACAATTGTCATAATTCGTGAATAGAGTTGTCACAACCCGCTCTGATACTGAGTCGCGTGTTGCAAACACTACCTCAACAGGAGAATGACATGAAACTCAAGCGCTTGTTCGCTGCCGTTACCTTCGCTGCTACCGGCCTGGTCGCCGGCACCAGCTTCGCCGCCGTTGACCCGGCGCTGGAAGACTACCAGCGCGTTGGTGGCGTATCCGGCAACCTGTCCAGCGTTGGTTCCGATACTCTGGCCAACATGATGACCCTGTGGGCCGAAGAATTTAAGCGTATGTACCCCAACGTCAACGTGCAGATCCAGGCTGCTGGTTCTTCCACTGCGCCGCCGGCACTGACTGAAGGTACGTCGAACCTGGCTCCGATGAGCCGCATGATGAAAGACAGCGAAATCCAGGCTTTCGAAGAGCGCTATGGCTACAAGCCGACCGCTATTCCGGTTGCCATCGATGCCCTGGCTGTCTTCGCACACAAAGACAACCCGATCGAAGGCCTGACCATGGCTCAGGTTGACGGCATCTTCTCTGCTACCCGTCTGTGCGGCGGCGAAGATCTGGACACTTGGGGCAAGCTGGGTCTGACCGGCGCCTGGGCTGACCGTGACATTCAGCTGTACGGCCGTAACTCGGTTTCCGGCACCTACGGTTACTTCAAAGAAAACGCACTGTGCAAAGGTGACTTCCGCAGCGGCGTGAACGAGCAGCCCGGTTCTGCCTCTGTTGTTCAGTCTGTCAGCCAGTCGCTGAACGCCGTTGGTTACTCCGGTCTGGGTTACAAGACCTCCAGCGTTCGCGCTGTTCCGCTGGCAGCTGAGGAAGGCCAACCCTTCATCGAAGCCAACGAAGAGAACGCCATCGCCGGTACCTACCCACTGTCGCGCTTCCTCTACGTTTACGTGAACAAGGCGCCGAATGGCGAGCTGGCTCCGCTGGAGCGCGAGTTCGTCAAGATGATGCTGTCCAAGCAAGGCCAGGAAGTGGTCTTCAAGGACGGTTATGTGCCGATGCCCAAGCGTGCCGTGGACAACGTCCATCAGGAACTGGGCTTCTAAGCAGCAGCTTTTCGGCACGGATGCCAGAAAAAGGGGTGTGTCGACGACACGCCCCTTTTTTGCCGTCACCTGGCTGTAACCAATCCGTCATATTGACCCTGTAGGGTGTGCGCCATGACTACTCAATCCCCACCCAAGACCTCTCGCCTGGACTTCAATACGCCAGCGATGCAACGCCACCGTGCAGCGCGTCATTTCAAGGACCATCTCACCCGCTGGTATGTTGCGGTGGGTGGTCTGGGCGTCATTGTGGCCGTTCTGTTGATCTTCCTTTACCTGCTGTACGAAGTGCTGCCGCTGTTTGGTGGTGCCGAGATTGAAGAGCAGGAGCGCTACAGCGCCAGCTGGGTGCAAGCCAACGACCCGCCGTTGATGCTGGCGATGGAGGAGCAGGGTGAGGTAGCTATCCGCGTGGCCCGCAGTGGTCAGGTGAGTTTCTTCAAGGCGCAGGACGGGCAACCGGTTCTGCAGCAGCAATTGCCGATTCCGGCTGGCGTGGAAGTGACCAGCTTCAGCGTCGAAACCCCCAATTCCCGTCGCTTTGTCGTCGGCCTGAGCAATGGCCAGGTGCTGATTGCCCAGCACAACTACAAGGTGACCTATCCCGATGATGTGCGCCTGATTACCCCGAGCCTGGCCTTTCCCTATGGCGATGCGCCGATCACCCTGGATGAGCAGGGCCGCGCGCTGAGCCAAGTGGCCATGAGCAGCGACAGCGATGGTCTGGTGCTGGCTGCCAGCGTCGGCCGTGAGCTGGTGGGCACCACGGTAAGCGTGACCCGCAACCTGATGACCGGTGCGGAAACCCGCAACGAGCGCGCGCTGACGCTGGAAGCGGCGAACGGCGACGTACGCCAGATTCTGATCGACCCGCTGCGGCAGTGGATGTATGTGGTCAATGGCGAGCAGCATGTTGACGTGCTGGCGCTGCGCAAGGGCGGCGAGCTGAATGGCCGCTACCGCGTGCTGGAAGGCACCGGCAAGTCGGTGACCTCGGCCAGTCTCATGCTGGGCGGCATCTCGCTGATTATCGGCGACAGCAGTGGTGGCCTGGCGCAGTGGTTTATGGTGCGTGGCAATGGCAACCCGCAACTGACCCGGGTGCGCGGCTTTGACCAGCAGGAGGGCAACGCCATTGCCCTGATCCAGCCGGAAGAGCGCCGCAAGGTATTCCTCAGCCTGGATGCCGAGGGGCAACTGGGCGTTTACAACTCCACCGCACACAATAACCTGCTGGTCGAACCGCTTGGCGGTGAGCAGGTACAAGCCTTTGCCATCGGTCCGCGTGCCGACCACCTGCTGGTCGAGCATGACGATGGCCAGCTGAGCTACTGGGACGTGCACAACGAACACCCGGAAGTATCCTGGAGTTCTCTGTGGGGCAAGGTCTGGTACGAGAGCTACCCCGAGCCTGATTACGTCTGGCAGTCCACCTCGGCGACCTCCGAGTTCGAGCCCAAGCTGAGCCTGGCGCCGCTGACCTTCGGTACGCTGAAGGCCGCGTTCTACGCGATGCTGCTGGCGACCCCGATCGCCATCGCTGCAGCGGTCTACACCGCGTACTTCATGGCGCCGGCGATGCGCCGCAAGGTCAAGCCGGTGATCGAGCTGATGGAAGCGCTGCCGACGGTGATTCTGGGCTTTCTGGCCGGTCTCTGGCTGGCGCCGCTGCTGGAAGACAACCTGCCGGGCATCGTCTCGCTGCTGATTCTCACGCCGATTGTCTTCATCCTGTTTGCCTACCTGTGGAGTCTGGCGCCACCCAAGCTGCGCCAGCGCGTGCCCGACGGCTGGGAGGCAGCGCTGCTGATCCCGGTGCTGATCGTGCTGGGCTGGTTCTGCTTCACCATGAGTGTGTACATCGAGGCCTGGTTCTTCGGTGGTGACATGCGCGTGTTCCTGACCCGCGACATGGGCATCAACTTTGACCAGCGCAACTCGCTGGTCGTGGGTCTGGCCATGGGCTTTGCGGTGATTCCGACCATCTTCTCGATTGCCGAAGATGCGGTCTTCAGCGTGCCGCGCCACCTGACTCAAGGCTCGCTGGCGCTGGGCGCCTCGCCCTGGCAGACCCTTAGTCGCGTGGTCATTCTGACCGCCAGCCCGGGCATCTTCTCAGCGGTGATGATCGGGATGGGTCGCGCCGTGGGTGAAACCATGATCGTACTGATGGCCACCGGCAACACGCCGATCATGGACTGGAACATCTTCGAGGGTATGCGCACGCTGTCGGCCAACATCGCGGTAGAGATGCCGGAGTCCGAAGTGGGCAGTACCCATTACCGATTGCTGTTCCTCGCTGCGCTGGTGCTGCTGAGCTTCACCTTCCTGATGAACACGGCCGCAGAACTGATTCGTCAGCGTCTGCGCAAGAAATACGCGTCACTCTAAGCAGGGGAATCGAGACAGTGAAACAAGGTAACTTCACAACCTGGTTCAAATCCGGCGCCCCCTGGATCTGGATGAACGGCGGCGCGGTCGCGATTGCGGTGATCATGACGCTCGGTCTGCTGGCGATGATCGCGGTGCGTGGTCTGAGCCACTTCTGGCCAGCCGATGTGGTCGAAGCCGAGTACACCATCCCGGGCCAGCCCGCCATCACGCTGATCGGCGAGGTAACTACCCGTGAGCAGGTGCCAACCGAGCGTCTGCACAGTGCCGGCCTGCCGGTGGACCCGGAGAAGACCGAGTTCATGGAGCGCGAATTGCTCAAGGTGGGCAACCGTGACCTGAATGGTGCCGATTTCCGCTGGATTGTCGCCGATTGGCTGACAGACGAGCGCTATCCCGAAGACATCGTGGTGGTTGAGCGGCGTGAGTGGGGCAACTTCTACGGCTACGTCCAGCAGGTCAAACAGGACGGCAAGGTGATCGCCGAAGGTGATCAGGCCTGGCAGGCGCTGCAGCCGGCGGTGGACCGTGCGCTGGAGATCTACAGCGATATCCACGCGCTGGAAACCGGTGCCATTGGCAGAATCAACTCCCAGCTGGAGCGCATCCGTCTGCGCGAGCGTGGTCTGGAACTGGACAACGCTCTGACCCCGGAGCTGCAGGCTGAGCTGGACGCCGAGCGCAAGGTGCAGCATGACCTGTACGCCGAGCTGGAAACGCAACTGGTGGGCCTGTACCGCGAGTTCAACCGCGACAGCGTGCATCTGCGCTCGATGGATGGTCGTGAGGTTGACGTCAGCCTGGGCAAGATCGTGCGCGTGTTCCGACCCAATGCCATGGGCGTGGGCGCGAAGATCGGCCACTACTTCAGCAAATTGTGGGAGTTTGTCAGCGACGAGCCGCGTGAAGCCAACACCGAGGGTGGTGTGTTCCCGGCGATCTTCGGCACCGTGATGATGGTGCTGCTGATGTCGATCATCGTTACCCCGTTCGGTGTACTGGCTGCGGTTTATCTGCGTGAATACGCCAAGCAGGGTGTGGTGACTCGCACCATTCGCATCGCGGTGAACAACCTCGCCGGTGTCCCCTCAATCGTTTACGGCGTGTTTGGTCTGGGCTTTTTCATCTATCTGCTTGGTGGCAGCATCGACCAGCTGTTCTTCCCGGAGGCGCTACCGTCGCCGACCCTGGGCACGGGCGGTATGCTCTGGGCGTCGCTGACCCTGGCGCTGCTGACCGTGCCGGTGGTGATCGTGGCCACCGAAGAAGGCCTGACCCGGATTCCGCGCTCGCTGCGTGAAGGCTCGCTGGCGTTAGGTGCGACCAAGTCGGAAACCCTGTGGAAGGTGATTCTGCCGATGTCCAGCCCGGCCATGATGACCGGCCTGATTCTCGCCGTGGCCCGCGCCGCCGGTGAGGTGGCACCGCTGATGCTGGTGGGGGTGGTCAAGCTGGCACCGACCCTGCCGGTCAACGGCAACTACCCTTATCTGCACCTGGACCAGAAGTTCATGCACCTGGGCTTCCACATCTATGACGTCGGCTTCCAGAGCCCCAACGTCGAAGCGGCTCGTCCGCTGGTGTACGCCACCGCGCTGTTGCTGGTGGGTGTTATCGCTGCGCTGAACTTTGCAGCGGTCTCTATCCGCAACCATCTGCGCGAAAAGTACAAGGCACTGGAAAACTGATAACCCTCTCTATGCGGACGCACGACTATGTCTAATACGACCAAGACCCATGCAATGGATATGAGCGCCCTGGGCCGCTCCCAGCAGGAGCTGAACATGGACAAGGAGTCCATCGCGCTGGAGGTGCCTGGCCTCTCGCTGTTCTACGATACCAAGCAGGCGCTGCACGACGTCAGCATCAAGATTCCGCGCAACCGCGTGACCGCGTTTATCGGCCCCAGCGGCTGCGGCAAGTCCACCCTGCTGCGCTGCTTCAACCGGATGAACGATCTGGTCGACAGCTGCCGCGTGGACGGCCAGATTCTGCTCGACGGCAAGGACATCTACGGCAAGGACGTCAACGTGACCGAGCTGCGTCGCCGCGTTGGCATGGTGTTCCAGAAACCCAACCCCTTCCCCAAATCGATCTACGAAAACGTCGCCTACGGTCTGCGCATTCAGGGCGTAAACAACAAGCGCACGCTGGATGAAGTGGTCGAATGGGCGCTCAAGGGCGCGGCCCTGTGGGACGAGGTCAAGGACCGTCTGAACGAGTCGGCCCTGGGTATGTCCGGTGGTCAGCAGCAGCGTCTGTGTATCGCCCGCACCATCGCGGTCGAGCCGGAAGTACTGCTGCTCGACGAGCCGGCCTCGGCGCTGGACCCGATCTCCACGCTGAAGATCGAAGAGCTGATCAACGAGCTGAAAACCAAGTTCACCATCGTCATCGTGACCCACAACATGCAGCAGGCAGCCCGCGTGTCGGACTACACTGCCTTTATGTACATGGGTGAACTGATCGAGTTTGGTGACACCAACACGCTGTTTACCAACCCGTCGAAGAAACAGACGGAAGACTACATCACCGGCCGTTACGGTTAACCCGGGAGCGCTGCGCCATGCCCTCAGATAAAGAATTGTTCAATCAGCACATTTCCCAACAGTTCAACGACGAACTCGAGGAAATTCGCACCCAGTTGCTGGAGATGGGCGGTCTGGTCGAGAAACAGATCAATGACGCCATCGTTGCCCTGATCGAGGGCGATGCCAAGCTGGCGCAGCAGGTGCGCGAGAAGGATAACGCCATCAACCAGATGGAGCTGGACATCGACCAGGAATGTCTGCGCATCCTGGCGCGGCGTCAGCCGGCGGCCAGCGATCTGCGCCTGGTGGTCAGCATCAGCAAGATCATTGTCGATCTGGAACGCATCGGCGACGAAGCCTCGAAGATCGCCAAGCGTGCCCGCGATCTGGCCGAGGACGGTCAGGCGCCGCGTGGCTATGTCGAGTGCCGCCATATTGGCCACCACGTGCGTCGCATGGTGCAGGAGGCGCTGGATGCCTTTGCGCGCATGGACACCGAGCAGGCCTTCTCGGTTGCTCGCGAAGACAAGGCGGTGGACCAGGAGTACAAGACCGCCATGCGTGAAATGGTCACCTTTATGATGGAAGACCCGCGCTCCATCGGCCGGGTGCTCAACATCCTCTGGGTGCTGCGTTCACTGGAGCGGGTCGGTGACCATGCGCGCAACGTGGCCGAGCACGTCATCTACCTGGTCAAGGGTACCGATGTGCGTCACATCGGCCTCAAACGTATGGAAGCCGAAGTCAAAAAAGAAGGCAATGCCGACGAGTGAGTCGGGCATCAGCCAACAAAAAACCCGCCAATCGGCGGGTTTTTTGTTGGAGTTTTGTTATTACTGGCTGAGCACCCACTCGGCCAGAATACGGGCTTCTTCGTCGGTTACCTGGTTGGCCGGCATGGGAATCGGCCCCCAAATGCCGGACACGCCGTTCTTGATGTGGCCGGCGACGGTTTCCACCGCACCGTCCTGCCCGGCATACTTGGCAGCCACGTCCTTGTAGGACGGGCCGACGACCTTGGTATCGATCTGATGGCAGGCCACGCAGGCCTTGGTCTTGTACAGGGTCTCGCCGTCTGTGGCGAACAGGGAGCCAGAGCTGAGCAGCGCGGCAGCGCTGAGGGCAGTGATCATAAAGCGTTTCATCGGTGTTCCTCACGGGCCATGGTTGCAGGTGGTCCTGCTTGTGTCGTTGTGAAGGTGCTGTTGCTTTCATCAAGATGGACCGGCCATGGTGCTTTGACAAGTGCCTATTTGTCGCAGAGTGTCAGCACAAAAGTCGTAACTTTGAGTACATTGCGGGACATAATTTCATTTTGTATCTTGTGTCTGCCCGCAACCGAAGATTCACACAAGAATGCGGGCCGCGACGCGCACCTGCACCCACAATAAACCTGAGAGATTCGGAGATAGCATGGAGATCAAGTCCTACAGCATGAACTGGCACTACCCTACCGGCATACGCGTAGGGGCCGGTCGTATCAGTGAGCTGCCCAAGGCCTGCCGGCAGTTGGGCATGACGTCTCCGTTGCTGGTCACCGACCCAGGGCTGGCCGCGTTGCCGATGGTTGAGGCGGCGCTGCAACTATGCCGTGATGCGGGCCTGCAGGTTGGCCTGTTCAGCGGCGTGAAGGGTAACCCCACCGGCGGCAACGTAACGGACGGTGTCGCCGCGCTGAAAGCGGGCCAGCACGATGGTGTGATTGCCTTTGGCGGCGGCTCGGCGATTGATGCGGCCAAGGCCATCGCGTTGGTCGCGCATCAGGAATGCACGCTGTGGGACGCTGGCCCCGGTACTGTCGACGCCAGCAAGATGCTGCCGGTGGTGGCGGTGCCCACCACTGCCGGTACCGGCTCCGAAGTAGGCCAGGCGGTGGTCATCACCGACGATGAAAGCCACGTCAAACGCGTCATTTTCCACCAGAAGATGGTCCCCGCCATCGTCATCCTGGACCCGGAGCTGACTGTCGGCCTGCCGGCCAAGCTGACCGCGGCGACCGGTATGGATGCGCTGGCACACAACGTTGAGGCGTTCTGTGCCCCGGTTTACCACCCGATGGCTGAGGGTATCGCGCTGGAAGGCATGCGCCTGGTCAAGGATTTCCTGCCACGCGCCACCAAGCAGGGTGATGATATCGACGCCCGTCTGCAGATGCAGGTGGCCTCCAGCATGGGTGCGGTAGCCTTCCAGCGTGGTCTGGGCGGTATCCACGCGGTATCCCATAGTCTGGGCGCCGTTTACGATGCGCACCACGGTCTGCTGAACGCGATTGTCATGCCTTACATGCTGCAAGCCAACCGTCCGGTGATCGAAGACGAAATGGCGCGTGCCGCTCGCTACCTCGACCTGCCGAAGCAGAACTTCGATGGCATGCTGGACTGGATTCTGGATCTGCGCTCTGAACTGGGTATTCCGCATACCCTGGCCGAGATCAATATCGATGACGCTCAGGCCGAGACCATCGGTGCCATGTCGGCCAAGGACGTGGCCGGCAAGACCAACCCGCAGCGTTATGACGCCGCCCAGTATCAGGCGATCTTCCTCAAGGCGCTGCGCGGCGAGCTGTGATGGCTCCGCGCTGAGTTGATTGGGCGGGCCTGTGCCCGACCGTTAAGATGCAAAACCCGCTCGCTGCCGAGCGGGTTTTTTATGCGCGTCCACTAGGGGCTGTGGCCCTAACTACAGTTCGACCTGTATGACCGCGCCGGCGAGCATGATTTCCCCTGCCTCCGGCTGCTGGGCGCTGATCTTGGCGTTGGCCGCAGGGTTGGCTACCGGGTCGCCCTGCTGGTCGACGACCTCCAGGCTGATGTCCAGCTGGTTGCCGAGCTGTTCGGCGGCCGCCAGTTGCATCCCCGTCAGATTGGGCGCCACACGGATGTCGCTGGCCTGGCCGGGGGCCGGGATGGGGACAATCTTGAACTGAATCTTGGCCGCGGCATTGGCCTGAAAGCCGTAGCGGTTGGTCAAGTCGGCATTGACCGGGGCGGCGTACACGCGGGCGGTCGGCAGGCTGGTACGCAGGTGGCTGGCCAGTGAGCGTGTTTTCAGCTGTTTTGGCGCCGGGCTGGCTGGCGGCGTCTGCTGTCCGCTGAGACTGAGGGCGACCTGAATCTCGCCGGTGGTTTCCGGCAGAGCGTAGAAGGTCGGTTGATAGCCGATCTGCTGCAGCAGTTTGAGCTCGTCGCTGTCGGCGTGGCTGTAGATGTCCAGTATTTGCGCCAGCGAGCCGCGGTCCAGCGCCTGCTGCGCTTCGGCAACGCCTTGACCGACGGCAGCAATAAGCTCGCCGATAGGGGCTGCCATGACATCGCTGACCAGTTCCTTGATGGTGGGCATGGGGCTGTCCTTCAGGGTTGAGTGAATACCACCAGTACACGTTCGCCGAGTGTCACTTCAGTGCCTTTGGCCGGCACCTGGCGGATCGCCTGACCGACCGGCTGGCCGCTGTCGCCGATGCTCTGGTAGGCCGCTTCCAGCTCCAGACCCAGGTCGCGGGCCAGGCGTCGCGCCAGGGTTTCGGTCAGGTCGCTGAAGTCCGGCACGGTGATGCCTGACGGGGCGTCGTCGGCTGGCTCGTCGCCGTCCGGCAAATATTCCAGCGACACATCGGTGAACAGCCCTGAGCTGCCTTTGTTCTTCAGGTCGGAGAGGGTGGGCAGGGTCAGGCTGTTGCCGGTGACCAGGGTCTTGAGATTGAGCGAGACGCGACCCAGGCGATAGGGCACGCCATCCTTGCTGAGTTGGCTCTGGGCCTGCTGCAGCTGGCGAGCGATGTTGCCGTACAGCTGGTCGGCGTCAACCTGGGTGTCCAGCTGCGCCTTTAGGTCCTCGCTTTCCTCGCGAGCGCGGGCTGCTTCCTCAGCCGCTTCGCGCGACGCCTTGGTCAGGTCGCGAATGCGCTCGGAGAACTGGGCTATCTCCAGATTGCGCAGGTTCAGGGTGCGCTGCAGGTCGCTCTCCTTCAGCTCGAACTCGGTGGCTTGCCTGAGAATCTGCTCACTCAGGTTGAGCCGGATTTGCTGGGTTGCCAGTTCAATCTGTTCGTTGCCGGCGGCGGCGGGCTTGTCCTTGAGCTGCTTTTCCAGGGTGCTGATCTTCAGCTGCGCCTGTTTCAGCTCGTTGGCATGGCTTTGCTTCTCGCGTTCCAGGTTGTTGATCAGCAGTACCTTCTGGTTCAGCTCAACCGACTGGGCTTCCAGCTGTTTGCTGAGTGCGGCCTGGGTCTTGAGTTGTGTACTGGCCGGCTGGGCGCGGACGGCCAACTGCGGACTCACGCGCAGCGCGGCCATGTTGACGGCGAGCTGGGCCACGGCGCGGGGCGTACCGGCCAGCAGGTAGTCGTCGGCGGCGCTGAAGGGCGCGCTGCGTTCGCGCCGGGCAATCGCCTCGTCGCCCAGGCGTTCGATATCGCCGAACGCCAGGTGAATGCGTTTGCCGGGTTCGACCTGCACCAGCGCGCCTTCGGCCAGTACGCGAGGCGTCTCCCTGGCCTTGACTGTTTCGCACAGGCGCACGGCCGGCAGTTGCGGGCCGTCGCCGAGGTTGAGATTGATGGCAAAGTCTCCCTTGGCATCAAGCCGCGCCTTGGCGACGGTGCGCCATTGGCTGCGGGCCAGCTCGAAGGTTTGAATCTCCACCTGACCGCTGGCGGCCTTGCCGTCGGGCTCGAAGAGGGTGCCGGTAATGCTCCATTGCATGGGTTGAATCCTATGGGGTCAGGATGAGCTGGGTCAGGGTGGCGCCGCTGCTGACCAGCAGTACCAGCTGGGTGCTGGCAGGTAATCCGGCTGCTAGCGTCAGGTCGCAAGTGGCGCTGCCCTGCTGGTCGGTCATCAGCAGCCGCTCGTTCAGCTGCAGGCCGTTGCGCACCTGCTCGGCGGTCAGGCCGCTGGCCCCGGCAGCCTCGCTTAGCGCCAGGCTGGCGTCGATGTCCAGATTGAGTTCGACGGCGGCATCGCTGATCAGCTGGCCGGCGCTGTTGGACAGGGTGACCAGCAGTTGTTGCTCGCGCGGCTTGGTCGGCTGTTTGACCAGACTGCGTGCAGCCAGGCGCACCACCGGGAGCGCATTGCTGGGTGGTATCGACACCAGCCGGCCGCTGAAGGTGCTGATCAGCTCGGTACTGCCGCTGGCGTCGTTCGGCGCTTTCCTGGGATTGGGCAGCGCCAGCTGCAACTGCGGGATGGGTCTGGCCTTGCGTAGGCCTCCAGGCAGCACGGCCAGGCCGCTGCTGCCCTCGGGCGCGTCCAGCTGTGCCTGCACCGTGGCCTTGATGTTGAAGTCCAGATACGGCAGGTGATAGCCCGGCTGGGGCCGGCCAAAGGCGTCGGTCGGCGGCAGGTCGTCCAGCACCGCCTGGGCGTCGCGCAGGCCGCGGGCCAGCCCGAGCAGTATCTGCTCAACCGAGTTGGCGACGAATTTACTGGATTGGGTCATGGTCAGGGCTCTTGATCAGTCGGTACTCAGGTGGGGGCGCTGGCGGCGGCGTTCGTCGGCACGGGCCTTCTGTCGTTCCTGTTGTTGCTCGGCCTTGCGCGCCTCGCGGCGCGCCTGCTGGCGGCGCTCGGCCAATTGCTGGGCGCGTTCCTGCAGGTTCTCCAGCGAGCCGGTGTCAACGCCCAGCAACCGTTGCTGGCGGCGTTGGTAGCGGTTGTCGAAATCGCTCAGGGAGGTGCCGGCTGAGGGCGCCTGAAAGGCCTTGTCCAGGCGGTCTTGCAGCGGGCGCAGCAGCGGTTCAGCGATGGCCTCGCGCGGCCGTTGGCGGGCGGTGCTGCGCGCCTGCTCGACCCGCTCGTCCAGCCGCTGCATGAGTGCTCGCTGCTGCCGCAGCGCTTGACCGGCGCGGCTGCCGGCCTGTTGTTGCTGGCGTTCGCGCTGTTGCTGCCAGCGGCGCGCGGCGCCGGCAGCCTGACGCACCTGAGCCAGTGCTGCCGGGGCGTTCTGGCCATCGCGCTGGCGCTCCCAGGCGGCGTGCTCTGCGCGCCGCTCGCTGGCGCTGGGCACCGGGTACACGCGCTCGACGGATGTGCTGTCATCACCCTGGCCGCCGAGGCGGCGCATCTGTTGCTGCAGGGTGTCGCGTTGCGCCAGCAGGCGTTGCAAGCCGGGTACCCGGCCTGCCAGCTGCTGCAGGTCAGGGCTGTGGGAGGCCGGCTCCGGACGTTTTTCCTGCCGGGCCAGGTCGCGCCAGGTCTTGCGACTCATTCGTCGGCCTCGGCGTCGATCAGGGCGCGGATACGTTCCTCCAGAATCGCCGGTGCGGGCACCGGCACCAGCTTGGTGCGCATCACCGAGCTGCCCTCGGCCGAATACTGGTACTTGCTGGCGTAGCTGGCGCTGACCGAGCTGGCGCTCACTGACCCGGCGGCGAAGAAGGGTAACCCGACGCCCTTGGCGCTGGATTTGACCTGGCTGCGCTTGTGGGTCGAGCTGCGCTCACTGTTGATGCTGATCGACAGCTTCAGCTCGATCACGGTGTCGACAAACTGGTAGAAGCTGGGGGTAAAGCCCAGCTCCAGCAGGCTGTAGGACTTGCCGTTGCTGAACTCGACCTTGTAGGGGGCCTCCGGGCCGTCTTCTTCTTCGTCGCTGCCGGTGGGAAAGCCGGCCATCATGCGTGCGATGCGCAGCGACACCAGGTCGAGCTCCAGCTGGGCCTCGGCGATCCCCACGCCGAGGTTGCGCACGATCAGCGGGAAAGGCGCGTTGAGCAGTTCTGATCCGACACTCATGGTGCGTCTCCTCAGTCGTCATCTTCCGGCGCGGGCGCCGGTTGCCGGCGGGCTTCGGCCTCTTCCATCATGGCGCGAATGCGCTCTTCGAGAATCGGCGGCGGCGGCACCGGCGACAGCTTGGTGCGCAGCAGGCTGGACCCTTCTGCTGAATAGGAGTACTTGGAGGCGTAAGTGGCATCCACCTGGCTGGTGGAGACGCTGGAACGGTTGCTGTCGCGGCCACCGAACACCTTGCCGAACAGGCCGCTGGCCTTCTTGCTGTTGCGGTTCTTGGTGGTCTTGTTGCTGGAGGTGTGGGTGCGCTCACTGCTGCGCGTGATCTTGATGGCGATTTTTACCTCGATGATGGTATCGACAAAGTTGTAGAACACCGGGGTAAAGCCCAGCTCCAGCATCGACAGCCGGGTCGGCACGCGAATCTGGCCGTTCTCGGTCTGGTGTTTCTTGGCGGCGGTGACGATCTCGCCGTAGCCGGGGTCGAGGGCGACCAGCGAATCGGCCTCGGAGGGCGTCATGTACTCGTGGCCGAAGAAGATCCGGCTGTCGTCAAAGGCGATGTTGCCCTCGTCGTCGTACACGGTGCGCAGGCCGCCCATCATCTCGGCGACCTCGATCGAGCTTTCATCCAGCTTGACCTGGGCCTCGGCAATGGCGAAGGCCATCTGGCGAATCATGTCGCCCATCGGCACGTTCAACAGCTCTCGTCCAATACTCATGGTGTTGCTCCTTGTGGGGATATCGACGGATCAGTTGTCGGCTCCGGGCAGCCCGTCGTCGTACAGGCGCCGCAGGACTTCATTGAAAGCCTCGGGGGCAGGCAGCGATACCAGGCGAGCGGCTATCGAGCTGGACCCTTCGGCGGAAACGGAAAACTTGCGGGCGTAGGACACATCGACGCTGGCAGCGACCATGACGACGCCGTAGTTGACCTTGGCGGTGACCCCGGCCGATACCGAGGTTTCGGTGGTTTCAGACATGCTGAACGACAGCTTGGCTTCCACCGTGGCCTCGGTGAAGGCGTAGAAACTGGGGGTAAAGCCCAGCGTCAGCAGGTTGTAGGTCTGGCCGCCCAGCTCGACCGGCGTTTCGGCCATGGCCTGGGCGACCTTGACCGAGTTGTTGTCCAGCGCGGCCTGGGCCTGGGCGATCGACAGGCCGAGGCGCTCGATGATCTGCGGTAGCGGCGCGCTGACCAGCGAGCGGGTAACGGTGGTGGTCTCGCTCATGGCCTAGCTCCCCAGATAGCTGCGGATGGTGTCGAGGAATTCCGGCGGCGCGGGAATCGACACCAGTCGGGCGGAGATCGACGAGTTGCCGGTGACGTCCAGTTCGAATTGCTTGGCGTGACGGACATCCAGGGTGGCGCCGAAGGCAACCGTACTGTTGCCGGTGCGGCGGGTGGTCTCGCGTTCGCTGCTGCTGTTGGCAAACTGCTCGCTGATGGTGATGCTCTCGCTGCTGGTCATGCGCAGGTCGCGGCTGGAGCTGCTGATCAGGTGCAGCTGGATCGGGTCGCTCTTGCGCGCCAGGTTGCAGACTGCGCCACCGGCCGACGCACTGATCTGGCTGTCTGCGTCGGCGTTGATGCTGTTGGCCAGGTTTTTTGCAAAGGCCTGCGGGCTGTCGGCGGCGTGACCGTCGACGGCGCTGCCGGACAGCGTCCAGCTACGCCCCTCGGCGCTGACCTGCTTGCCGTTGACGCCGCTCATGTCATTGGCGTCAAAGGTGTGAATCCAGCCGTTGCTGGCTGACTCGGCGTGATCCCGGCGGTCGGGCTCGACGCCGCTGATCACCTGGCCGTCGGCGCCCTCGATCACCAGCAGGTCGACATCCAGCAAGATCTGCACCCGACGGTGGGCCTGATCGTGAGGGATACCTTCGTCGCCGCCGGGATTGGCGGCGGCTTCGCCTGCGCCGACCGCCGAGGTGATCTGTGTCCGGTCGACACCGTTGGCAATCAGTTGACGTTCGACCTCGTCCACCCGGCGCTGCGACAGCCCCAGGTTGTAGCCGGGACTGGCCGGTGCGTCGGCGTGGCCGACCAGGCGGAAGGGCACGCCGGCGCGGGCCAGCATCTGCGCAGTCTCTTGCAGGCCGTCGCGCTGATCGGCGCGGATATGGTTGCGGTCGATATCAAACAGCACTTCATGGATCGCCTCGCCCGGCGGCCAGTGGGTGACCTCGAAGCCGGCGTCTTCGAACGCGGTTTTCACCTTGCGCGCATAGTTGGCGACGCTGTTGGAGCGGCTGACGCTGAGGCTGGTGTCGGGGTTGGCGACAAAGGTGGTATCGCTGTTGCTGGCAATGCGGATGACGCCGCCAGCGTAGCCAAAGGCGCGGAAGGCCACGGCATTGGGCGAGACGATGACCTGCTGTGCACTGGCATCGGTGGTCGGGTTGATCGGGGTTTCGCTGCGCTCAAAGGCCACGGCGCTGATGTCGGCGTTGCCGGCCAGCCCATCTACCAGACTGGTCAGCCGGCTCTCCAGGTCAGCGCCAGTGAGCGTTACCCGGCTGTCGTTGAGGCGCACCTCACCGGCCGACCGTGCCGTGATCTGCAGACTGGCTTCGCGGTTGCGCGTCTCGCTGCGACTGCCGCTGCTGCTGCTGGATGAGCTGCTTTCGCTGTCGTCGTTGCTGGTTTCGGCGCTGTTATAGGCGCCATTGATGCCGAAGTCGACGCCGGTGGACTCTTCCACGCGCAGGTGCAGGTTCATCGAGCAACTGATATCGGCGTGCTGGTAGTGGTAGAAGGCGGGGCTGAAGCCCATCTCGATCAGCGTTTTGCCGCCCAACCCTGGAATCGGCTGGATAAAGGCGTCCAGCTGTTCGATGGAGTTGGTATCCAGCGCCTGCTGGGCGCGGGCAATGCCGAGCCCGAGGCTGGAGATAAAGTCGGCGACGCTGGCGTCGGCCAGTACCTGCCCGGGGCGAAGACCGTTGTAATCACTCATGCCTGGCTCCTGTTATTCAAACAAGTGAGGCCGCATGGGCGCTGCGCAGGCGCTCGGGCGGCAGGGGGATGGCCCGTTTGGGCTCGACCAGCCCCTTGCGGACGATGAAGTAGTCGTGGCGTTGCTGCGCGTCGCGTAACTGCCGCTCACCGATGCTCAGACCGCGGGCGGCCCAGCCGACCAGTGCCCGGGCCAGCGGCAGCTCCGGCGGCTGCACCAGAGCGATGGCCTGCTGCAGACTGGTCAGTGCCGCTTCCAGCCGGCCCTGGCGCAACTGGATACAGCCACGTCGTTGCAGGTTCTCGGCGCGGTCACGGGCAACCAGCGGCAGCGGTGAGTCCAATCGAGCGTAGTGGGCCTCGGCCTCATCGCAGTAGCGCAGCACGCTGTCCAGCTCGCCGCTCAGCTCCAGGCTTTCCATCACGCATTGGGTGTAGTGGCGGAAGAACACCTCCGGTGCGCGGCTGCTGACCGCCATGCGCAGGGCTTCCTGATAGTGTTGCAGGGCGTCGGCATGGCGCCCGGCCAGGGCCAGCACCTTGCCCTGCTCGGCGATACCCAGGTGCAGCTGGTGGGCTTTGTCAGTGCTGCTCATGATCCAGCTCCTGCCATTCAACGGGGATGTCGAGTTGCTCGAAGCTGTGCTGCAGCCAGCGTGGCAGCAGCTCGCCATGCAGCACGGGGGACTGCCATGGCAGTCGGGGCAAGGCGCTGTCGGGTGGCAGCAGGCCGCTTTGTTGCAGCAGGCTCAGCGCCGGCCCAAGCCGGCTGTCGGCTGGCACCCGCAGGCGACAGCGACGCAGGCTGGCGACCTGTGGTCGTACCGGCATGCCCGCTGCCTGCCAGGCCTGCAGACGCGCGGGCAGCGCCGGGTGGGCCACGCCTTCTTCGACCACCACCGGCAGATTCTCCAGCACGCAGTCGATAAGCGCTGCCGGCAGGCCGGCGAGTTCGGGCAGACGCTCGGTCTGGCTGTTGGCGTCGACGGCTTCCAGTGACAGGTCGTAGCGCAGAAAGGCGGTATCGAGCAGACGCAGCCCCCCGCCGGCCTGGTGGCGGCGCCACAGCTGCTGGGCGTTGGTGTGGTTGAGGGTACCCTGTGGCTGATCGTTCGCCGGGTCGAGCGCGATTCCCAGCTGGCGCAGGTCGTGCAGCAGACTGTCGAGCTGCGGACCGGGCGCGCGCGCGATCAGCAGTTGATAGCGGGCTTCATCGCGCCGCGAGCAGACCAGCTCTACGGAGAGATCGGCCAGTTGCTGCTGCAGCGCTGCGCAGGTGGCGGCGCTTACGTCGCCGATGATGACGCCGGGCGGGCTGCTCAGCAGGCCCAGTACGGCGGCAGGGAGACAACCGAGAAAGCGTGCAAGCCGCTCGCAGCAGGCCGGCAGATCGGCCACCTCGGTGACGTACAGGGCAATGTCGAAGGTCGCGGCAGCGGCGGGGCGTGGCACGCTGTTGGGTTCGACCCGCACCGCCAGGCCTGCCTGCTGCAGAATGCTGGCCAGGCCACAGGCCTGCTCCTGCGGCAGCGCCTCGAGCAAAACCGATGGGGCCTTGTACAGGGCGTTGGCCACCTGGTTGGCCGGCAGCCCCAACTGACTGGCCAGCAGGCCGGCAAGGGCCGGTCGCGCGGAGCCGATGGATTCGACCACCACCCGCTGTGACGGCGTCTGGGTCGTCGGGCTTGGCGTTGGCATGGTGTCGCTCCGTCAGGTCAGAGGCGCAGTGGATAACCACGGCAACTGCTGGCTGGCCGTATCGGAACAACGTAAGGATCGGGGTAAGGCTGATGGGCGGCTATCGGCCGCGCACCACTGCATTAAATTCGTCAAAACCCACACCTCCGTGTTGGGTATCGACGACTGCGACACCGCTGGGGGTGTCCGACGATTCAGGATGAAAGTAACTGCTCGGCTCTTACGTTAGCTCAGGTCGCTACACTGTCAATGGTGGCCATTTGCACGTCGATTGTCGCGACGCTGGCTCTCTGGGGTACAGTACGCCTAACAATTGAGGATAACGCCCTTATGTCGAATGTATCGGTCCTGATTGTGGATGACGCCCCCTTCATCCGCGATCTGGTCAAAAAGGCCCTGCGCAGCCACTTTCCCGGTTTGCAGATCGAGGAAGCGGTGAACGGGCGCAAGGCACAGCAGCTGCTGTCACGCACCGGGTTTGACCTGATCCTGTGTGATTGGGAAATGCCTGAAATGAGTGGCCTTGAGTTGCTGCAGTGGTTTCGCACCCAGCCGGAGCAGGGCTCGACACCCTTTGTCATGGTGACCAGCCGGGGCGACAAGGAGAATGTGGTTGAGGCGATCCAGGCCGGTGTCAGCGACTATATCGGCAAGCCGTTCAGCAATGAGCAACTGATTGCCAAGGTCAAAAAGGCGTTGCATCGGACCGGCAAGCTGGCTCAGCTGCAGGCGCCGCGCCCGCGGCCCAGTGCCGGTGCGGCGATCGGCTCGGTGGCGAGTTTGACCGGAGGCCGGCAAACCGGCTCACCTCCAGCTCCAGCTCCAGCTCCAGCTCCTGCGGCAGCGCCAGCCAGCGCTTCGCGTGCAGCCCAGCCAGCGCCGCCGCCCGATCAGGACAGCGGTCAGCGTGTACGAGGGCAATCCCAATTGCGTCTGGCCGGGGGGCAGTTTGCCTGTGTGATCAAGCACCTTAGCCTGCGCGATGCGCTGGTGGTGGTGCGCCGTGGCGAGCGTCTGCCGCAGGTGTTTGAAAGCGGCGTGCTGGATCTGGAGCAGGACGCGGATCGCTCGGTCGCGCGGATCAACGGCTACGTGCACGCGGTGGCGGCGCTGGAAGCCAAGATGGATTGCGACTGGGTGAAGGTGACGCTGAAGTTTGTCGACCAGGACCCGGAAAAGCTCGACTACCTCTCCCGGCTGATTGCCTCGGGCACCGCCCAGGCGCACTACTCGCCGAGCGCCTGAGTTAGGGAAGCACTGACCAATTCCACATGCCTGTTGCTGTCTGCAAAGCCGTCAATCAAGGAGCGGGGAGCCTAGTTTGTTCAGCGCATCCCTGCGCTTCAGCGTCCGCCGTGCCTGGTCGAAAGTGGCCTCGGCAGACGGATGACTGCAACATCATCAGTCTCGAGGCGCGCTGCGTGCTGGCGGGAAGTGGCAGCTGAAGCAGCTGCCCTTGCCGACATCGCTTTTGATCTCCAGTTTGCCCTGGTGGCGCAGCAACACGTGCTTGACGATGGCCAGGCCCAGCCCGGTCCCGCCAGTGGTGCTGTTGCGGCTGGTATCCACCCGGTAGAAGCGCTCGGTCAGGCGCATCAGGTGTTGCGGAGCAATGCCTTCGCCGTTGTCGATCACGCTCAGATGCTGACCTTGGGCGTCGCTGTGCCAGCGCAGTGTGATATCACCGCCATCCGGGGTGTACTTCACCGCGTTGAAGGCGAGGTTGGAGAAGGCGCTGCGCAGTTCTCCTTCGATCGCATACAGGCGTGTATTGCCGTCGATTTCCAGGGTGATGCGGTGCCCGCGCTCGCCGGACAGGGCCTCGGCGTCCTTGCGGATGTGCTCCAGCAGCGGACGCACATCAACCAGCTCGTCTTCACTGGGGTTGTCCGAGGTTTCCAGGCGGGCCAGCAGCAGCAGGTCATTGAGCAGTGCCTGCATGCGGTTGGCCTGCTGCTGCATCTGCTGCAGCGGCCGTTTCCAGCGTGGGTTGAGGTCGTCGTCCAGGTCGAGCATGGTCTCCAGGTAGCCCACCACCACGGTCAACGGCGTGCGCAGTTCATGGGACACGTTGGCGACAAAGTCCTTGCGCATCTGTTCCAGGTTATGCAGCCGAGTGACATCGCGCACCACCATCAGGCGGTCGCCCGGCCCGTAGCGGGTAATCGCGTACTGCAGCTGGATGTTGATGTCCGCCGGCGCGGGGATTTCCAGCGGCTCGCGGAAGTCGCCCTGCTCGAAGTATTCGATAAAACGCGGATCGCGGATCAGGTTGGCAACGTGCTGGCCGCTGTCGTCTGGACTGCGCAGACCGATCAGCCGCTCGGCAGCATGGTTCCACCACTCCAGGTGACCGTCCCGGTCAACCATGACCACCGCTTCGCGCAGGGCGGCAGTCGAGGCCTGGATACGGTCGATGACGGCTTGCAGACGCGCCCGCATGCGACCGTCGCGGCGCTGCATATGGTAGATACTGTCAAAAATCTCGCCCCAGATGCCGCGCGCCTCGGGTGGCGGGTCATTCGGGTGGCTGCTCAACCAGTGGTAGAAGCGCGACATCTGGCGCAGCGTCCAGGCCAGGTAGCAGCCCAGACCGACGACCAGCACCCAGGCGGGCTGGCCGACGATCCAGCCGACCAGCAGGCAGACCAGCACCAGCAGCAGCAATTGACCGAGAACCCGGCTGAAACTATGTCTGGTCACTGGATACGCTCATCTAGGGTCTGTTGATATGTCGTTTTGATTGGCGACTTTACCGGCAGCAGCAGGCGGGTGAGCGAAACGCCAACAGACCAGATCCTCGCCACTTCTCCGAGCAATGCCTCAGGCCTTGGTCGAAAACCGATAGCCGGTTCCGCGGACGGTTTGTACCAGATGCTCGTACTTGTTGCCCAGTGCCTTGCGCAGGCGACGGATGTGCACATCGACGGTGCGCTCCTCGACGTAGACATTGCCACCCCAGACCTGATCAAGCAATTGTCCGCGGGTGTAGGCGCGTTCCTGGTGGGTCATGAAGAACTGCAGCAGACGATACTCGGTGGGGCCCATCTCGGCAGCGGATTCGTCGATGGTCACCCGATGGCTGACCGGATCCAGCATCAGCCCGGCGACCTCGATCGGTGCTTCGCTGTCGACCGGGCCGGCGCGGCGCAGTACGGCTTTCAGGCGGGCGACTAGCTCGCGTGGTGAAAAGGGCTTGGTGATGTAGTCGTCGGCGCCGACTTCCAGGCCCTGGATCTTGTTGTCTTCCTCGCCCTTGGCGGTGAGCATGATGATCGGAATGTCCGCGGTCAGCTCGTCGCGCTTGAGTCGACGGGCCAGCTCGATGCCGGTGGTGCCCGGCAGCATCCAGTCGAGGAGAATCAGATCGGGTTTGCGGTCGACGATACAGGCGTGGGCCTGCTGGGTGTTTTCGGCCTCAAGGCAGGTGTAGCCGGCCATTTCCAGCGCCACTGCGATCATTTCGCGGATGGGCGCCTCATCATCGACGATCAGAATGCTTTTACCTGACATGGGTTTCCGTCTCGTTGCAGATATGAGTCATGCGCCGATTAGATAACACTTTTATTTCAGTTGTATTACGTCGCGAGGGCAAGTCTGTTGCAGCACGGCTTGATGGCATCAGCGCAGCGCATAGTCCAGCGCCAGGCCGATAAAGACCAGCATGCCGGCCCAGTGGTTGGACAGAAACGCCTGCAGGCAGGCAAGGCGCTCGCGCTCGCGCATCAGCCAGTGCTGCCAGGCAAAGCCCAGGGTCATGCCGAGCAGGCCCAGGTAGTAATACAGGCCCAGGCCGAAGCGCGCGCCGACCAGCAGCAGGCAGACCAGGGTCAGCCCCTGCAGCAGGCCGATGATCAGCCGGTCGGCGTCGCCAAACAGGATCGCGGTGGATTTGATGCCGATGCGCAGGTCGTCTTCGCGGTCGCACATCGCGTACTCGGTATCGTAAGCCACGGTCCACAGCAGGTTGGCGATAAACAGCAGCCACAGCGGCATCGGCAGGCTGTTGGCCTGGGCGGCAAAGGCCATGGGAATGGCCCAGGAGAAGGCTGCACCGAGCACCACCTGGGGGTAGAAGGTAAAGCGTTTGCAGAAGGGGTACAGGGCGGCGAGACCGACGCCGACAAAGGCCAGCTGAATGGTCAGGGCATTGGTCAGCAGCACCAGCAGGCCACTCAACCCCACCAGCACGGCAAAGGCGATCAGCGCCTGACGAGCGCTGATCCGCCCGGTCGCCAGCGGTCGCTCGCGGGTGCGCTCAACGTGACCGTCGAAGTCGCGGTCGGCATAATCGTTGATCACACAGCCGGCGGCGCGCATGAGGATGACGCCGAGCACGAAGATGATCAGGGTGTCGAGGTTCGGCACGCCCTCGGCGGCCAGCCACAGCGCCCAGAGTGTCGGCCAGAGCAGCAGGTAGGTGCCGATCGGACGGTCCAGGCGCATCAGCTCGATGTAGTCCTTGGCCCGTGGATGCAGGCGTACCAGGGGTTTGATCAGCAGGCCGAGCAAGGCAGTTCTCCAGTCAGGGGCAGGGGCTCAGGTGCCGGCGGCGGGCCAGCCCTGCAAGAATACTTCACACACCAGCAACTGTAATGCACCGTCGGAGAAGTGCGAGCGGCGGGCCCACAGGCCCTCGGCACGCCAGGTCGTCGGTAACCAGGCCGCCGGGTAGCGGCTGATCTCGATGGGTCCGCGCTGGATCTGCGGATTGCGAAACAGCAGGTGTCCCAGGCTGGTGGTGCCCAGGTTGTCCAGCGCCACCTCGGCGTTGCCAAGGGCGCTGGGCGGCGCCACCGAGCGGGCGTAGACCCGTGGTGCGCCGGCGGTGTGCAGCAGGACCTCCCGGGTCCAGACGGGGGCGCCGGCGGCCAGGCCCAGGGCCTGGGCTTCGTCTTCGCGCGCCGGCTGGGGGGCTTGCTGCAGCAGCTCGACGCGAAAGTCCCGGTTGCCCGCTTCGGTCAGCCGCTGGGTCAGCGACCCCTCATGGCAGAGCCAGTTGAACAGCGGCTCGGGCGGCGGCGCGGGGTGTCGGTCGGCAGGGTACCAGTCGGGCAGCATTCGGTAATCGCAAGGTCTGGGCAGAGGGTCGAGGTGCCGGCAAGGGTACCATGAAAGCCCTCTGTTTCGGGCGTTGCTGTGCCGGGGGTTGGCCTTGGACTTGCAGGGCGGTTACGGTAGGGTCTGTTTGCGTCAGGCTGGCGTGCCGTTGCCAACAGGTGCCATTTTCAGGCCGCACTGCGCTATTGTCCTGTCTGAGCTGACCCCCAAGAACAACATCCGAACACCGTGAGAAGCAAGTATGAAGAAGTGGCAATGTATCGTGTGTGGGTACATCTATGACGAAGCCGAGGGCTGGCCGGATGACGGTATTGCCCCGGGTACGCGCTGGGAAGATGTCCCGGCGGACTGGATGTGCCCCGATTGCGGCGTAGGCAAGGAAGATTTCGAGATGATCGAGATCGGCTGATTGTACCGCGTTGATTGATGCCCCCTGCAGGAGACCCTACCCGTGGCAGACACCGCCCCGCTGGTTATTGTCGGAACCGGCCTGGCCGGCTACAACCTGGCCAAGGAATTTCGCAAGCTGGATAGCCAGCGCCCGATGCTGCTGGTCAGTGCCGATGACGGCCGTTTCTATTCCAAGCCGCTGCTCTCGACCGGTTTTGCCAAGGGCAAGGAAGCCGATGAGCTGGCCATGCAGGACGCCAGCGCGATGGCCGCCCAGCTCGGCGCTGAGGTGCTGACAGGCGTGTCTGTCAGCGCCATTGATCCTGCCGCGCGCACCCTGACTCTGGGCGATCGGCAGCAAGCCTACAGCGATCTGGTGCTGGCGCTGGGCGCCGAGGTTCGGGCCTTGCCCTGGCGCGAGCAACTGGGTGAGCGCCTGCTGTCGATCAATGATCTGGCGGACTACGGGCGCTTCCGTGCGGCGCTGACCGGACGTAAGAAGGTGCTGATCATCGGCGCCGGGTTGATCGGCTGCGAGTTCGCCAACGATCTGAGCCTGGGCGGCTTTGAGGTGACCGTCGTGGCTACCGACCCCTGGGTGATGCCCCAGCTGTTGCCGGAACCGGTCGCTGCGGCGCTGCAGCGCCGCCTCGAAGCGCTGGGCGTGACTTTCCATCTGGGTTGTGGCATCCGTGAACTGGCCGCCAGCGAGAATGCTCTGCTGGCGCTGCTTGATGACGGCAGCGAAGTGCACGCCGATCAGGGCCTCTCTGCCATCGGCCTGGCACCGCGCACTGACCTGGCGGCCGGCGCCGGGCTCAGCGTTGGGCGCGGCGTGCGGGTAGATGCGCAACTGCGCAGCAGCGACCCGCACATTTATGCGCTGGGCGACTGCGCCGAGGTGGCGGGGCTGAACCTGATGTACGTGATGCCGCTGATGACGTCGGCCCGTGCGCTGGCCAAGACGCTGGCGGGAACGCCGACGGCGGTCAGCTATCCGGCGATGCCGATCATGGTGAAGACGCCTGCGTGTCCGCTGGTGGTCGCGCCGCCGCTTGCCGGTGTTAGCGGCGAGTGGCAGATCAGCGGCGAAGGGGAGGACCTGCGCGCGGTCTTTATCGATCAGACAGGGCAGCTGCAGGGCTTTGCTCTGACTGGCGCGGCGGTATCAGAAAAGGCGCTGCTGACCCGTGAGTTGCCGGCCTGGTTGTCCTGACGGGCCATTTGTCGGGAAATTGCGTGATAGGCTGCCGCTTCGGGGCTGAGACGGCTGGCGTATCTGGCTCAGTCGTGCCATGCTGACCGGGCTTCGATGGAGCCTGTGGCATTGACGCAGATGCTCTGGCAAGCCCGCTGTGAGGACGCGGCGGTCAAAACAAAAACAACAGACAATGAGGCTTCATATGCGTAAACCAGATCTCGCGGCGGCGATCGCCGATAAGGCCGACCTGAGCAAGGATCAGGCGAACCGGGTACTCAACGCCGTGCTGGACGAAATCACTAAGGCCCTGAGCGAGAAAGACTCGGTTACCCTGGTTGGGTTCGGCACCTTCCTGCAGCGCCACCGTGGCGCCCGTACCGGCAAAAACCCCCAGACTGGCGCGCCGGTCAAGATCAAGGCCAGCAATACCGTTTCCTTCAAACCCGGCAAAAGCCTGCGCGACGCCGTCAACTGATTCTGCAGTCTGACAGGGGCTCGTCCGAGCCCCTGTTTATCTCTGCTCCTGGTACTTGTTGACCAGCGAGCGCAGCGCATCGCGCGCATCCAGTACCTTGTCTACCGCCGCATCGGCCTGCGCCCTGTCCAGCCCCAGCCGGGCGAGCAGTGTGTCGGGGATCGGCACGCGCGGGCCGCTGCCAATATCGTGCTGTCTGAGCAATGCCAGACTCAGGTAGATGAGGTTGGCGTAGATGTGATCCTGACCCTGATACAGCGGGTTATGCTGCTGGCGCAGGGCGGTGCAGATCTCCTCCGGCATGTCCCAGTAGTGCATCAACCAGCTACCGACCTGATCACGGCTGACGCCGATCAGGTGCTGTTCGATCAGGTGCGGGGGGACGTGGGGGTTGGCTTCGATATGCCGACAGATCAGCTTGAAGTAGGGTGGGAAGATATAGGCCAGCACCAGATAGCCGAAGTTGTGCAGCAGGCCGCCCAGGTAGTTCAGGCCCAGTTCGGGACGGCGGTCGCGCGGCATTGCCTTGGCTAGCCCCTCGATCACCGCAGCCGTGTAGATGGCCTGCTCCCAGTAAGGCGTGCTGCGCTCCGGGGCGTCGCCCGGCAGGCGGAAGGTCTTGCCCAGTGCCAGGCCGACGGCCAGATTGATCACCAGATCAAAGCCCAGCACGCGGCCGATGGCGTCTTCCACCGAGCGAATCTTGCCGGGGGCGGCGTAGTAGGGGGAGGCGGCCCAGCTGACGACCTGCGCGGCCAGGCTGGGGTCGGTTTCGACCACGTCGGCCAGGTCGGCGATGTCGGCATCGGGATCTACCCGCAGTTTCATGATCTTCTGGGCAGATTCAGGCAGCGGCGGAATCTCGATGGTCTCCTCCAGCCGCTGTTTCATGCGCAGTGCGGTGAAGTTCTGCACGGCATCGCTCAGGTCCTGCCCGTCTTGCTCAATGCCGCTGGAAACCGCGCTCAAGCCGGCCAGGGGGACGGCAAAGCGCGCCAGGCTGGCCTTGCCCATCAGGGTGCGCGCGCCATCCTGGCTGATGACCAGGCTCCAGCCGGTCAGGCCGCTGTCCAGACAGACTTCGCTCTGCTCCAGCAGGCTTTGTTCGCAGACGCAGGGGGAATTGAACAGGATCGGCAGACCGGGCAGCTGGTTCAGCTGGTGCTTGCTGAGGATGCGTTGCAGCTGCTGGTCGCGCACCGGCTCAAGTTCGCGCCCGAGCAATGCGCCCAGTACCTTCAGGTCCAGCAGGTGATTCTTGGGAATCAGTGTCAGTACCGTACCGACGGTATCACACAACAGACTGGCCTGAATCTGCTGGGCGGCTGGCCAGCTGTCGCTGGTCGGCCTGAGCTGGTAGGCGATGCCTTGCTGCTGCAACAGCTTTTCGATCAGATCGGGCAGGGTGGCGGCGTGCTGTTCTGGGGCCGTTTGGCTATTCATGAACTCTTCCTTGCGCTGACGGCGGTCTGCCTGTTTCAGCGTAGCAGTCTTGCATGTGAACTGGGCCTGACAGCGTGAGCATAGCGGCTGTCATACCTGGGCAAAATGCTGGCCTTGGGCTATCCAGCGGTCAAGTAACGGTTGTACATGGTCCGGGTACTGCTGGGCCAGTTGCTGGGCGGCCTGCTGTACATCGGGCAGCAGGTCGGCGTCGCGCACCAGGTCGGCCACGCGAAATTGCACCACGCCGGTCTGCCGAGTACCGAGCACCTCGCCGGGTCCGCGCAGGGCCAGGTCCCTCTCGGCAATCACAAAGCCGTCTGTGCTCTCGCGCATGATGCCCAGGCGCTCGCGCCCCAAAGCGGACAGAGGTGCGTGATACAGCAACACACAGTGGCTGGCGGCGCTGCCACGGCCCACCCGGCCACGTAGCTGGTGCAGCTGGGCCAGGCCGAGGCGCTCGGGGTTCTCGATAATCATTAGACTGGCATTGGGTACATCGACGCCGACCTCGATGACCGTGGTGGCGACCAGCAGGTGCAGGTCGCCAGCCTTGAAGGCGGCCATGATCTCGGCTTTCTCTGCCGCTTTCATGCGGCCGTGGATCAGCCCGATGGACAGCCCCGGCAGGGCCTCGCACAGCGACTCCCAGGTGGCTTCGGCGGCCTGCGCCTGCAACTGCTCGGACTCCTCGATCAGGGTGCAGACCCAGTAGGCCTGTCGGCCCTCGGCGCAGCCGGCGCGCACCCGGTCGATGACCTCGGCGCGGCGACTGTCGGCAATCAGCACGGTGTTGACCGGGGTGCGGCCTGGCGGCAACTCATCGAGCACCGACGTGTCCAGGTCGGCGTAGGCGCTCATCGCCAGGGTGCGTGGTATGGGGGTTGCCGTCATGATCAGCTGGTGTGGTGAGACGCCGCTGGTGGCGCCCTTGTCGCGCAGCGCCAGCCGTTGCTGCACGCCGAAGCGGTGCTGCTCGTCGATAATGGCCAGGCCCAGATTGCGAAACTGCACGTCGTCCTGGAACAGCGCATGGGTGCCGACAATCATGGCAGCTTCGCCACTGGCAATGAGCTGCAGCTGGTTGGCGCGTGCTTTGCCCTTGAGCTTGCCGGCGACCCAGGCCACCGACAGGCCCAGCGCACTGAACCAGCGCTGGAAGTTGTTGAAATGCTGCTCAGCAAGGATTTCGGTCGGCGCCATCAATGCTACCTGCCAGCCGGCCTCGATGGCCTGCAGCGCGGCCAGCGCGGCGACCACGGTCTTGCCGGCGCCGACATCGCCTTGCACCAGGCGCAGCATCGGGCGGGGCTGGGCCAGATCCAGCAGGATCTCGTCGGCCACCCGGCGCTGGGCGCCGGTCAGGGCAAAGCCCAGTTGCTGGATGAAGGCGTCGGCCAGTTCGCCGGCGGCGCGCATCGCAGGAGCTTTGTGTGCGCGCATCTGGGCGCGCAGGCGCAGCATGGCCAGCTGGTGCGCCATCAGCTCTTCAAAGGCCAGCCGGTGCTGGGCCCAATGGCGACCATCCTGCAGCGCTTCCAGATCGATATCCGGCGGTGGGCGGTGCAGTAGCTGTACGGCCTCTCGCAGCGGCGGTAGCCGATACGCGTCGGCCAGTGGCGCGGGCAGCCACTCGGTCAGGTGATTGCCCTGTGCCAGCCAGGCCAGGGCGCCGTCGGTCAGGCTGCGCAGACGCTGCTGGGACAAGCCTTCGGTGGCCGGGTAGATGGGCGTGAGCGTGTCGCTGACCGGTAACGCCTGGGCGGTATCGAGGTTGTGCAGTTCCGGGTGATAGATCTCCAGGCCCGACGCGCCGGGACGCACTTCACCGTAGCAGCGCCAGTGGCTGCCGCGGCTCAGGCTTGCCTTGAGCGCAGCGGAAAAGTAGTAAAAGCGCAGGCTCAGCGTGCCGCTGCCGTCCTGCAACCGGCACAGCAGGCTGCGCCGCCGGCCCATGACCACCTCTGCGGCCAGCACGGTGCCTTCCACCACGGCGTCCAGGCCCGGTTGCAGGGCACCGATGGGGGTCACCCGGGTGCGATCCTGATAGCGCAGCGGCAGGTGAAACAGCAGGTCCTGTACCGAACTCAGGCCCAGTCGGTCGAGCTTGTCGGCCAGCGCTGGCCCGATGCCCTTGAGAACGGTCAGCGGGGTGTATTCGCTCACTGGGGCGGCTGGCCTACCGAGCATAGACGGATTGAGTCGCTGAGCAGTTCGATGGCCTTGGGCCGCGGGAAGCTGGCGCGCCAGGCAACGGCCACGGTGCGATAGGGCGCCGGCGTCTTGAAGGGCTTGGTGACCAGCAGGTCCGAGCTGTAGTAGCGGTCATCCGCGGCGGACATGGGCAGCACGGTCATGCCGATCCCTGATGCGACCATATGGCGGATGGTCTCCAGCGAGCTGGATTCGACCGTGGTCTGCCGGTGTTGCTGATCGCCCTTTTGCAGGGTCGGGCAGGCCTCGAGCACCTGGTCGCGGAAGCAGTGTCCCTCGCCCAGCAGCAGCAGCTTGCTGTCATCCAGCTCGTCGAGGGTCACGGCGTCGCGTTTGGCCCAGGGGTGGCTGGCCGGCAGCAGCAGGCTGAAGGGCTCGTCGTAGAGCGTCTTGGTCAGTACGTCTGGCTCCTGGAACGGCAGCGCGATGATGATCGCGTCCAGCTCGCCGTTGCGCAGCTTGTCACGCAGCACGTGGGTAAAGTTCTCTTCGATATACAGCGGCATCTCCGGCGCCACTCGGTGCAGTTGCGGCACCAGATGCGGAAACAGATAGGGCCCGATGGTGTAGATGGCGCCGACCTTCAGCGGTGCCGCCAGCTGGTTTTTGCCTGCGCTGGCCAGCTCGCGAATGCCGAGGGCTTCCTCCAGCACCTTTTGTGCCTGGGCGACGATGCGCTCGCCAATCGGGGTGACCCGCACGGCGCTCTTGCTGCGCTCGAAGATCATCACGCCGAGCTCTTCTTCCAGCTTCTTCACCCCGACGCTGAGGGTTGGCTGCGAAACGTGGCAGCGCTCGGCCGCGTGGCCGAAATGTTGCTCCTGGGCAAGGGTGACGATGTAGCGGAGTTCGGTCAGAGTCATCGGTGGAAATCTGCATTGGCGTGGAAACAGGCTCTAGCATAGCCCGTTGTCTAATAGAGTAAAACAATCGCTGGCGCCACAGGATAGACCTAATGGCGACACGCCTGGCGGCGTTGATCGAGCGAAGGGTGACGCCATGCTCATCTCAGTGCATCGCTGGCCTGTCGGCCTGTTAGAGTAGACGGCCAATGAACCGAGAGGAGGCACGAGTGCCATGCCGAGTGTGATGATTGCCGGGTGCGGTGATGTGGGAAGCGAGCTGGGTCGGCGGCTGCTGGCGGAGGGCTGGCAGGTCTATGGCCTGCGCCGCGATACCGCCGCCTTGCCAGCGGGCATTGTGCCGGTGGCGGGTGACCTGTGCTCGCCGGAGCGCCCGCCAGACTGGCCAGCGCAGCTCGATTACCTGGTTTATTGCCCGGCGGCTGGCAAGCGCGATGCCGCTTTGTATCAGCGCCTCTACGTTCAGGGGTTGCAGCATGCGTTGAGCTGGCTGGGCGAGCGCAAGCGCCCGCTGCGTCATCTGTTGCAGGTCTCCAGCTCCGGCGTTTACGCGCAGCAGGACGGCGAATGGGTGACTGAAAACAGCCCGGCGCTGGCTGCCAGTGAGACCGGCAGCGCGCTGCTGGCGGCAGAGGATGTCGCGCTGCGCAGCGGCCATCCGGCGTCCGTAGTGCGCTTGGCAGGCATCTATGGGCCGGGCCGCAATCGGCTGATTGAGCAGGCCAGGGCGGGTATGAACGTGCCGCCCGAGCCGCCGCAGTACACCAACCGTATCCATCGCGATGATGCCGCGGGTCTGCTCGCGCACCTGCTGGCCCAGGCCGAGCAGCGTGAGTTGCTGGCGCCCTGCTATCTGGGGGTGGATGACGAGCCGGCCCCCTTGCATGAGGTGGTCGGCTGGCTGCAACAGCAGCTTGGTATCAGCGCCCAGGCCGATGGCCCCGGCAGTACCCGGATGGGCAGCAAGCGCTGCAGCAATGCACTGGCGCGCGAGTCCGGCTGGGTGCCGCAGTATCCGAGCTACCGCGAGGGCTATGCGGCGTTGCTCGACTAGCGGCGTAAAAATTGAGGGGAATTATCTGCCTGCCGTGTGGGTCGCAAGGTGAGTAGCACAAACCTGTAACCGCACACGAGGAGGCGCAGATGAAAAAATCAGCATCCGCTCACTGGGAAGGTTCACTGAAAGAAGGCAAGGGCACTATCTCGACCGAGAGTGGCGCGCTCAAGGCCAACCCCTACGGGTTCAATACCCGCTTCGAGAACCAGCCTGGCACCAACCCCGAGGAATTGATTGGTGCCGCGCATGCCGGCTGCTTCTCGATGGCCTTTTCCATGCTGCTGGGCGAAGCTGGCTACACGCCTGACAGCATCGACACGCAGGCCGAGGTCACCCTCAGCAAGCAGGACGACGGCTTTGCCGTAACCGCGGTGGCGCTGACCATGAATGCCGCCATCCCCGGTATTGACCAGAGCACCTTTGAAGAGATCGCCGACAAGGCGAAGAAGGGGTGCCCGATCTCCAAGCTGCTGAATGCCGATATCAGCCTCAAGGCTTCGCTCGGTTAGCCGAGCTAAGCCAGCGGCAAGCCACAAGCTTCAAGCCGCAAGAAAAAAACCGCGCGGTGTCTAATCGCGCGGTTTTTTATGAGCTGCTGGCGGCCCGGAAACCGTAAAACAGTTGACGGTGTGGTCGCCGAGCAGACACTGACCAAGCTTGCAGCTTGCAGCTTGCAGCTTGCAGCTTGCAGCTTGCAGCTGGGCTTCAGCCCACCACCATAATCCCGTCCATCTCGACCGGCACGCCCTTGGGCAGTGCGGCAACGCCGATGGCGGCGCGGGCCGGGTAGGGCTTCTCGAAGTAGCGCTCCATGATCTCGTTGACGGTGGCGAAGTTGCCCAGGTCGGTGAGGAAGATGTTCAGTTTGACGATGTCCTGCAGCTTGCCGCCAGCCGCTTCGGCAACCGCGCTCAGGTTGTCGAATACGCGGCAGACCTGCGCTTCAAAGCCTTCAACGACCTCCATGGTGGCCGGGTCCAGCGGGATCTGGCCGGAGAGGTAGACGGTGTTGCCAACCTTGATGGCCTGCGAGTAGGGGCCGATAGCGGAAGGCGCCTGATCGCTGGTGATAACTTGCTTGTTCATGTGTTCTCCGACGAAATTCAGTTCTTGAGACGGGTAATGCGCATCACGCCCTTGAGGTTGCGAATGCGCTTGATCAGTTGCGACAGGTGCAGGCGGTCGCGGACGCGTACCACCAGTTGTACTACGCTGACCCGGCCGTCGCGCTCATCGACGCTGATCTTGTCGATGCTGGCGTCGGCCACGGTAATGCCGGTGGCAAGCTGGGCGATGATGCCGCGCTGGTGCTCCAGCTCGACGCGCAGCTCGATGGTAAATTCGCCGCTGACATCCTTGTCCCAGGTCAGGTGCAGAGTCTTCTCGCTGTTGTGGCGCAGCTCGGCCAGATTGCGGCAGTTTTCCTGGTGAATGACCATACCCTTGCCCGATGACAGATAGCCGACAATCGGGTCGCCGGGGATCGGGTTGCAGCAGCGTGCAAAGCTGACCACCAGGCCTTCGGTGCCGCGGATGGCCAGCGGTTTTTCGCTGCTGTCTGCGGCGCTGGCCGGCTGATCGACTTTCTGCGGTTCGTCCTCGCTGGCACCGTCGCCGCTGGCCAGCAGGCGGCGGGCGACCACGTAGGCCATGCGGTTACCCAGGCCGATGTCGGCCAGCAGGTCTTCCATCAGCTCCATGCCGCAATCGTTCAGCACAGCCTGGATGCGGGCCTCGGGAATGGCGCTAAGCTGGGTATCAAAGCTGGCCAGCACTTTATCCAGCAGGCGCTCGCCGAGGGCAATCGACTCGGAGTGGCGCTGATGCTTGAGGAAGTGGCGGATGTTGCTGCGCGCCTTGCCGGTGATCACAAAGCTGAGCCAGGCCGGGTTGGGGCGGGCGCCTGGCGCGGTGATGATCTCGACGGTTTCGCCGCTTTCCAGTGGTTCGGACAGCGGCGCCAAGCGGCGGTTGACCCGGCAGGCGATGCAGCTGTTGCCGATGTCGGTGTGTACGGCGTAGGCGAAGTCGACCGGTGTGGAGCCCTTTGGCAGCTCCATGATGCGGCCTTTTGGGGTGAAGATGTAGACTTCGTCGGGGAACAGGTCAATCTTGACGTTCTCGATGAACTCCAGCGAGTTGCCGGCGTTCTGCTGCAGCTCCAGTACGCTTTTCAGCCATTGGCGGGTACGCGCATGGTTGCCGTTGATCACGTCGTCCTTGGACTTGTAGACCCAGTGCGCGGCAATGCCGTTGTTGGCCAGCTCTTCCATCTCGTCGGTACGGATCTGAATCTCGATCGGTACCCCGTGCATACCGAACAGCGTGGTGTGCAGGGATTGGTAGCCATTGGCCTTGGGGATCGCGATGTAGTCCTTGAAGCGGCCCGGGAAGGGCTTGTACAGGCTGTGCACGGCACCGAGCACGCGGTAGCAGGTGTCGGGCTTGTCGACGATGATGCGGAAGGCGTAGACGTCCATGATTTCATTGAACGACTTCTTCTTGCCGCGCATCTTCTGGTAGATGCCGTACAGGTGCTTCTCGCGGCCCATCACCTTGCCCTGCAGCCCTTCGCGCTCGAGGCAGGCCTGCAGCGATTCGAGAATGCGGTTGAGCAGCTCCTTGCGGTTGCCCCGGGCGTTACGCACGGCGCGGTCAATCAGCATCGAGCGCATCGGGTACATGGCCTTGAAGCCGAGATCTTCAAACTCGGTGCTCAGGCTGTGCATGCCCAGACGGTTGGCGATTGGCGCGTAGATCTCCAGGGTTTCCTTGGCGATGCGTCGGCGTTTTTCCGGCGCCAGTGCGCCGAGGGTGCGCATGTTGTGCAGGCGGTCGGCCAGCTTGACCAGAATCACGCGGATGTCGCGGGCCATCGCCAGCGCCATTTTCTGGAAGTTTTCGGCCTGCGCTTCGGCCTTGGTCTCGAAGGTCATCTGGGTCAGCTTGCTGACCCCGTCCACCAGTTCGGCGACGGTATCGCCGAACTGCTCGATCAGTGCGTCCTTCGGAATGCCGGTGTCTTCAATCACGTCATGCAGCATGGCGGCCATCAGGCTCTGATGGTCCATGTGCATGTCGGCAAGGATGTGGGCTACCGCAAGCGGGTGGGTAACGTAGGGCTCGCCGCTGCGGCGGGTCTGCCCGTCATGGGCCTGCTCGGCGTAGAAATAGGCGCGCCGGACCAGGTTGACCTGCTCCGGCTCAAGGTAGTTACCCAGGTTGTCGGCAAATACTTCTATCGCAGACATGCAGCTCTCCCGCACCCGCCAGCGCGAGTGGTGACCTCAGGGATGCCCGGCCTGCGCAACAGCAAACCTGTTTCTTACTCGGCCGGCTCGTCGGTCGCTTCCAGCGAGTACAGCGGCTCCTGCTGATCCTGCAGGGCTTCTTCAGCCATGATGGCGTTGGTGACCAGACCTTCGGCCACTTCGCGCAGTGCCACCACGGTCGGTTTGTCGTTTTCCCAGGCTACCTTGGCGTCTTTGCCACCGGTGGCCAGCTGACGGGCGCGCTTGGAGGCCAGCATGACCAGCTCAAAACGGTTTTCTACATTTTCCAGGCAGTCTTCAACGGTAACGCGAGCCATGGGGTACTCCGGAAAGGATAAACAATTGAACGCAAGGCGCCCCGAACAGGGGCGCAGGACCTGACAGTCTACCGGGTGGTGCCTCAGTCTGACAAGAGCGCCTGCAGCAGCTCGGTGTGGCGTGCCTGTTGCGCGCCGGTTTGCAGACGGTAGCTGCGCACGATGGCGCGCAGGTCTTCCAGCGCGTGTTCGAAGGTATCGTTGATGACCAGGCTGTCAAACTCGACGTAGTGGCTCATCTCGGCCTCGGCCTCGGCCATGCGCTGGTCGATCACCTCGTCCTGGTCCTGGCCACGCTGGGTCAGGCGCTGGCGCAGCGCTTCGCGGGACGGCGGCAGAATGAAGATCGAGTGGGCCTGCGGCAGCTTGCGACGCACTTGCTGCGCGCCCTGCCAGTCGATTTCCAGAATCAGATCGCGGCCTTCGGCCAGCGCCTGCTCGACCGCACTCTGGGAGGTGCCGTAGAGGTTGCCGAAGACTTCGGCGTGTTCCAGAAAATCACCGGCCTCGACCAGCTTGAGGAAGGTCTCGCGGTCGGTGAAGTGGTAGTTCACGCCGTCCACCTCGCCCGGACGCATGGCGCGGGTGGTATGGGACACCGACACCTGCAGGTTGGGGGTCAGCTCGATCAGCGCCTTGACCAGACTGGTTTTGCCCGCGCCGGAGGGGGCGGAGACGATATACAGGGTGCCGGTGGCGTGGCTCATCGAGGTGTTTCCTGCGGGTAAGGGTAAAGCGCGCCATTATAGGACGTCTGCCGTGTCGCGTCATGGGTGCGGTAAGCTGTGGACTTCACCGGTATAGGGGCGTGGGATGATCTCGAAATGGCAATGGCTGCTGGCGCAGCTGACACGGACGCTGTGGATTCGCGCCACGCTCTACGTAGTGCTGGCGCTGGCGGCGGCGCTGCTGGCGGTGCTGATTGAGCGCCTGCTGCCCGGGCCGCTGCCGGTGGATATCGGCGCCGACGCGGTGGATCGCATTCTCGACATCCTCGCCTCCAGCATGCTGGCGGTCACCACCTTCTCGCTGAGTGTCATGGTGGCGGCTTACAGTACCGCGACCAGTAACGTGACGCCCCGCGCCACCCGACTGCTGATGCAGGACACCACCACGCAAAACGTGCTGGGTACCTTTATCGGTGCCTTTCTGTTCAGCCTGGTGGGGCTGGTGGCGCTGAGCACCGGGGCCTACGGCGAAAGCGGCCGAGTCGTGCTGTTTGCGATCACGCTGCTGGTCATCGCCTTGATTGTGGTGACCATTCTGCGCTGGATTGATCACCTGTCGCGCTTTGGCCGGGTGGGCGACACCACCGAGCGGGTCGAGCAGGTCACCACGCGGGCGCTGCGCGAGCGCATTGCCAACCCCTGCCTGGGCGCCCATTGCTGGGATGGGGAGGTGCCGGCCGGCTGCCGCCCGCTGTATCCGGATGACAGCTTTTATCTGCAGCATCTGGATGTGCTGACCCTCTCCGAGCTGGCTGAGGAACACCAGCTGGCGCTCTACGTACCGGTACAGCCCGGCGCCTTTGTGCATCCGGCCGAGCCGCTGCTGTGGGTGCACGGACGACTGGATGAGGACCTGCAGTGCGCGCTGTGTGACTGCTTTACCCTCGACAGTCTGCGCTCCTTTGATCAGGACCCGCGTTTTGGCTGTTCGGTACTGTCGGAGATTGCCTCGCGGGCGTTGTCGCCGGCGGTCAACGACCCGGGTACCGCCATCGACATTCTGGGGCGCGGAGTACGCCTGTTTGCCCCCTGGGCGAAGGGGCCGTCGCCGCAGGAAGCCGAGGTGTCCTGTCAGAGGGTCTGGCTGACGCCGCTGGCGCTGGATGACCTGTTTGATGACCTGTTTGGCCCGATAGCGCGTGACGGCGCGGGGCGCATCGACGTGCAGCTGCGGCTGGTCAAGTCGCTGCAGGCGCTGGCCGCACAAGATGCCTGCTTTGCCGCGCCGGCGCGCCGTCTGGCGCGCGAGGCGCTGGCTCTGGGTGAGCAGGCGCTGGTGCTTGATGCGGACCGCCAGCGCCTGCGTGAGCGGGTAGAGACGCTGCTCGGCTGAGGCGTGCTATGGTGCTTGGCCAAGCACAACAACAGGAATTTGATGCCATGATTCGCGTGACTGTCAGCTATCCCGCCCAGGAAAACGCCCGCTTTGACCACAGCTACTACCAGCAGCACCACGCCCAGTTGATTCATCAGCAGCTTGACGCGCATGGTCTGCTCAAGCTGGAGATAGACCAGTGTCTGGCCGACGGTGCCGGCAAGGCGCCGCCGATCGTGGCCGCCGCGCACCTGTTCTTTGCCGATATGGCGCAGTTTCAGGCGGCGTTTGCGGCCGGCGGCAAGGCGCTCAATGAGGATATCGTCAACTACAGTGACATTGTGCCGGTCGTTACCATCAGCCAGGTGATCGCCTGATCGTCGGGGCGGCGGCAGCACTGGACGCCCCGAACCCGCTACAATAGCGCGCCTTACCCTTCACCAGACCGAGGAACTCCCCGATGACTGCCCGCCGGGTCGCGTCGGCGTTGCGCGCCGCAGCCACTGCCAGCCCTGTCTCCGGCGCCGGAGCGCAGCGCCATGAGCGCATTTATCAGGCCATCAGCGCCGCCATTATCGAGCATCGCCTGCAACCGGGCGCGCGCTTGCGTGAGGATGCCCTGGCCGATGTGTTTGGGGTCAGTCGCACGGGCATTCGCAAGGTGTTGCAGCGGCTGGCAATGGACCAGTTGATCACCCTGACGCCCGGCAAGGGCGCCAGCGTTACCCGGCCCTCGGCCGAGGAAGCGCGGGAGGTATTTGAGGCGCGACGGCTGGTTGAATGCGGGGCCATGTTGCCGCTGGCGCAGACCCTGGATGCCGCCGGGCTGACCCGGCTGCGGGCTCTGGCAGCGCAGGAGCAGCAGGCGTTGGAGGCTGGAGAACAGAGCGCAGCCATTCAGTGCTCCGCGCAGTTTCACGGCACGCTGGCAGCGTTGGCCGGCAATCAGACCCTGGCCACCTTTGTGGTCCAGCTGTGTTCGCGCTCGTCGCTGATCCTGGCGGTCTACGGCAACGCCGGCAATTTGGGCTGCGACTGCACGGACCACCAGCAACTACTGGAGCTGCTGGAGAAGGGCGATGGCAAGGCGGCGGCGGCCTTTATGGCAAAGCACCTGGAGGACATCGAAGCGTCGCTGTCGATCGGTGATGAGCCGCAGGCCGTGCCTGATCTGCAAGATGTGTTTGCCGGTTATCGCCGCTGAGTTAATCAGTGCTTCCTTAAATCAACCCAGCGGCGATACCAGGGCTCACTGTCTGAAGCGCGCGCAGGCGGGCCAGTACTGCATCAGCAGGTAGTAGCTCAGGCCCGCCGGGATCAGGCTGGCGTACCAGGAAATACTCGACAGGCTGAGCGCAGCCACCACACCGATCGCGGTGGCCACCAGCGCCGCGTAGTTGACGCCGCGATAGGGGCCTTCGGCATCGTACAGATGCTGCAGGTTCAGGGTGCGCTTGCGAATCAGGTAGTAGTCCACCACCAGAATGGCAAAGATCGGCCCGAGAAACGCCGAGTAGGTCTGCACAAACACCTGCAGGCCCGCAGCCGAGTCCGCGCTGACCAGCTTCCAGGGGAAGGTCGCAAAGGCCAGCAGCCCGACGATCACCGTGGCCGGACGGAATTTCAACTTGAACACGTCCATCAGCACATAGGTCGGCGGCACCACGTTGTTCAGCACGTTGGTGGTGACCTGGGCAAAGGCGATGAACAGCAAGGTGCACATCAGCAGCGGGGTGTTGTCCACGGCGTTGGCGAACACCTCGATGGGGTCGGCAACACCGGTGGCCTCGGAGACCATGTAGCCGATCAGGCCCATGAACAGCGTGCACGGCAGAATCGACATCGAGTACAGCGTGGTCAGCAGGCCCGGGCCGGAGCCGTGTTCGTGCTCGCGCGAGTAGTCACTGACATTGAGGATCATGGTGCTGTAGATGCCGAGGAACAGCATGGTTGCGCTCCAGAACGGCAGCCCCCAGGAGCCTTGCATGGTCAGCAGGCTCATCGACAGCTCGTCACCGTAGCGCTGCACCGTGCTGTAGAACATGTATACCAGCGAGGCGAGGATAAAGGCGCTGCCGACGTTCTCCAGCCACTTGATGCCCTGGAAGCCCATCACCGACAGGCCAATCTGCAGAAACTGGAAGGCGATGAAGAAGAACACCAGATTGTCGAAGCCGAACAGCGTGGCCGAGACCATGTTCAGTGCGCCGGCACCGATCCAGCTCTGGAAGCCGTACCAGACGATCGCCGGCACGGCGCGCACCAGGCCCGGTAGCCGGGTGCCGGTAAAGCCGAAGGCGCTGCGCGCCTGCACCACGAAGGGAATGCCGTACTTGTAGCCGGCGGCGCCGTTGAGGACCAGGGCTACGCCAATGACGAAGCAGCCGATGGCGATGGCGACGGTCGCCTGGATCAGGTTGAGGGTGCCGACCACGCTGGAGCCCATGGTAAAGGTACCAATGGCGACACAGCCGCCAAACCAGGCCAGCAGGTAGGAAAAGCGGCCCATGATGCGGACCTGTTGAGGGGCCAGGGACTCTTCCCCTGCAGCCTTGCCGTCATGTGCCGGCAGTTCGCTGGCCGTTGCGCTGCTGATGTCAGTGCTCATACGGCCTCCAGTTGATGTGTGATGCGCATTATTGTCTCCCGCGATTCTGTGATCGATCGGTGGTTGTCATCCACATCCGGGGCCGCCCACGCCGGCCCCGGCGTGGTGTGCTCAGTCGGGCGTCAGGTTCGAATACTCGGCAAAACGTCCGGTGAAAGGTTTGGGCGGCGGAAAGTCCAGGTCGCCGTGCTTGCTGGTCTGCAGTCCCAGGCCAACCAGCGCCTCGGCCAGCTTGACCGCAGCCGTCACGCCCTCAACGATCGGCAGGCCGACGGCGGCGCTGATCTGCGGCGTGAGGTCGGCCATGCCGCCGCAGCCGAGCACAATCGCGCCGATGCCGTCTTCCTGTTTGGCCTTCAGGCATTCCTCGATAATGCGTTCCAGCGCCAGATCCGGGTTGGCTTCCAGCTCCAGCACTGGAATGTCGGCGGCGCGTACGCGGCGGCAGCGGCTGGCCATGCCGTAGCTGTCGAGCAGATGCTCGGCAATAATAGTCGTGCGCGGCAGCGTGGTGACCACGGAAAAGCGCGTGCTGATCAGCGTTGCGGCGTGGAAGGCGGCTTCGGCAATGCCGATGACCGGCGCTCGGGTCAGCTCACGCGCGGCGTTCAGGCCGGGGTCGCCGAAGCAGGCGATGACGTAGGCGTCGACGCCATCGCGTTCGCCGGCGCGAATTTCATCGATCACGCCAAGTACGCTGACGGCTTCGTCAAAGTGGCTTTCGATGGACACGGGGCCGCTGCTCGGCTGGGTCGCGCCGATGCGTGTGCCGGGTGCCGCGACAGCTGTGGCGGCGGTGCCGATGGTATCGGTCATCGCCTGGGTGGTATTGGGGTTGATAACGCGTATATGCATGCTGGGAACCTGTTTGTACACAACTAAACTGATTAATTGTATACAATCGTTGGCATCTACGACATCGAATCAGCGGCGGTTATGTCGATTAACAGCCGCCGCTGGTGTTTTTCTTTTAATTGCAGAGGTGATTTCTCATGGTTCAGAGCGCAGATTATCCCCGCGACCTGGTGGGCTACGGCCGCACCCCGCCGCACGCCAACTGGCCCGGTAAGGCGCGGATCGCCGTTCAGTTTGTGCTCAACTATGAAGAAGGCGGCGAGAACTGCGTGCTGCACGGGGATAGCCATTCCGAGCAGTTTCTTTCTGAAATCATCGGCGCTGCGGCCTTCGATGACCGTCATCTGAGCATGGAGTCGATCTACGAGTACGGCTCGCGTGCCGGTGTCTGGCGTATCCTTAACGAGTTCGAGCGCCGTGGTCTGCCGCTCACCGTGTTTGGCGTGGCCATGGCGCTGGAGCGTCACCCTGAGCTGGCGCAGGCGTTTGTCGAGCTGGGTCATGAAGTGGCCTGCCACGGCTGGCGCTGGATTCACTACCAGACCATCCCCGAGGCGGTGGAGCGCGAGCATCTGCAGCGCGCCATGGAGATCTTCCAGCGGCTGTATGGCGCCCAGCCCGAAGGCTGGTACACCGGCCGCGACAGCCCTAACACGCGGCGTCTGCTGCTCGATCAGGGTGGTTTTACCTACGACAGCGATTATTATGGCGATGACCTGCCGTTCTGGACCCGCGAGGCCGACAGCCAGGGCCAGTTGCACAACCATCTGATCGTGCCCTACACGCTGGATACCAACGACATGCGCTTTGCCGCGGCCCAGGGCTTCAACACCGGCGAGCATTTCTTCCAGTACCTGAAAGATGCCTTCGATGTGCTCTATGCCGAAGGTGAAGAGGCACCGAAGATGCTGTCGATCGGTCTGCACTGCCGTCTGATTGGGCGACCAGGCCGTTTCCGGGCGCTGCAGCGCTTTCTGGACTACATCGAATCCCATGATCGGGTGTGGGTGACACGCCGTGTCGACATTGCCCACCACTGGGCAACCCACCACCCGGTTCAACATCAGGAGTAAGCATGGCCAAGCAATCGACCCCCCGCAGCTATTACGCGCCGACCGGCGGACATCCGCCGCAGACCCAGCTGACCACCGACCGCGCGGTCTTCACCGAGGCCTACGCGGTGATTCCCAAGGGCGTGATGCGTGACATCGTCACCAGCCACCTGCCGTTCTGGACCGGCACCCGTCTGTGGGTGTTGTCGCGTCCGCTGAGCGGTTTCGCCGAGACCTTCTCGCAGTACATCATGGAAGTTCAGCCCGGCGGCGGCAGCGACAAGCCGGAAACCGACCCGACCGCCGAAGGCGTGCTGTTCATTGTTGAAGGCGGCCTGACGCTGACCCTGAACGGGACGGCGCACCAGATGGACGTGGGCGGTTACGCCTTCATCCCGCCGAACAGTGACTGGCAGGTACGCAACGACAGCGGTGCTGTGGTGCGCTTCCACTGGGTGCGCAAGGCCTACGAGAAAGTCGACGGCGTTGACGTGCCGGAAGCCTTCGTTACCAACGAAAACGACATTACGCCGCTGGAAATGCCCGGCACCGATGGCGCCTGGAGCACCACCCGCTTTGTCGACATGAGCGACATGCGCCACGACATGCACGTGAATATCGTCAACTTCCAGCCGGGCGGCGCGATTCCCTTCGCCGAGACCCACGTCATGGAGCACGGCCTCTATGTGCTGGAGGGCAAGGCGGTCTACCTGCTGAACAAGGACTGGGTCGAGGTGGAAGCCGGCGACTACATGTGGCTGCGTGCCTTCTGCCCGCAGGCCTGCTACGCCGGCGGCCCCGGCCCGTTCCGCTACCTGCTGTACAAGGACGTCAACCGCCATATGAAACTGCCGACCTTTAGCCGTTGAGGAGCAGGGGATGAGCACTGACGTATTGGAGCTGACGGCCCAACCCCTGACACCGGAGGCCTTCGCGGCCTTCGGTGAGGTAATCGACTCGCGCAGCTCCGAGCACTTCATGATCAACGCGGGCCGTACCCGCCGCCATCACGATCTGGCCAAGGTCGAGGTGGCCGGCGAGTCGCCACGGGTGCTGATCAGCATCTTCGTCAGCCAGCCGGTCACCGTGCCGTTGGAGCTGACTTTTCTCGAGCGGCATCCGCTCGGCAGTCAGGCCTTCATGCCGTTGCACGAGGAGCAGTTCCTGATCGTGGTGGCGCCGCCGGGCGATGCGATTGACCCCACAGAAGTCCGTGCCTTCATTACTGACGGCCGCCAGGGCGTCAACTACCGTATCGGTACCTGGCATGCGATTCAGTCGGTACTGGAGCGCGAAGGGGAGTTTCTGGTGGTCGATCGCGGCGGTGCCGGGCACAACTGTGATGAGTATCCGATCGCCATCCGGGTTTCCTTGGAGTAACCCTGCGCAAAGGTGATGCCGTTCCGCAACGGAGCGGTATCGGCTTACTCGATATTCTGAATCTGCTCGCGCATCTGCTCGATAAACACCTTCAAGTCTACTGCTGCCTGGGTACTGCGGGTATCGATGGCCTTGGAGCCGAGGGTGTTGGCTTCGCGGTTGAATTCCTGCATGAGGAAGTCCAGGCGGCGGCCGATGGCGTCTTTGCTGTCCAGCACGCGGCGGGTTTCGGCGACATGGGTATCGAGGCGGTCGAGCTCTTCGGCGACGTCGATCTTCTGCGCCAGCAGCACGATTTCCTGCTCGACGCGGGTGCTGTCCAGCTCCAGTTTGGCGTCGTTGAAGCGGTCGATCAGCTTCTGCCGATGGGCGGTCAGCAGGGTCGGCATCATGTCACGGATCACCGCAGTGCGCTCGCTGATGCTGGTCAGGCGGTCCTCGATCAGTTGCTTCAGCTCGGCGCCTTCGCGGGCGCGGTGCTCCTTCAGCTCCTTGAGCGCGTGGTCGAACAGCGTCCGAGCCTGTTTGACCAAGTCGCCCTGATCCGCCTTCTCGCCAATCACCACGCCAGGCCAGGCCAGCAGCTCCAGCGGGTTGACCGGGCCGGCGTTCTGCAAGCGAGCGCCGAGTTGCTCGGTGGTGCGGATCAACTGGTCCAGCAGCGGCTGGTTCAGGCTGAGTTCGCTGGACTGCTGCTCGGCCGGGTTAAAGCGCAGGGTGCATTCGACCTTGCCGCGGGCCACCTGCTTGCGTAGCAGCTCGCGCAATGGGCCTTCCAGCTCGCGGAAAGCTTCGGGCAGGCGCAGGGTGACTTCCAGATAGCGATGATTGACCGAGCGCAGCTCCCAAGCCAGGTTGCCCTGATCGGTGCTGAGTTCACTGCGCGCAAAGGCGGTCATGCTATTGGCCATGGTGTCTTGCTTCCCTGTCGGTGGTCGATGGTTCGGCAGGCATTGTAACCTCGGCAGCGTGCGCCTGGGTAATCTCTGGCGCGCGGCTGAGACAGCGGTGGCAGACGTTGGCCTGCTATACTCCGCGCACTTCCTCCCCGCTGTACAAGGACCCAGATGATGAAACGCCCCAGCGAACGCGCCCCTGACCAGATGCGCCAGGTCAGCATGACCCGCCACTACACCAAGCATGCCGAGGGCTCGGTGCTGGTTGAATTCGGTGATACCAAGGTGATCTGCACCGTCAGTGTCGAGGCCGGTGTACCGCGCTTTCTGCGTGGCAGCGGCCAGGGCTGGATCACCGCCGAGTACGGCATGTTGCCGCGCTCGACCGGCTCGCGCATGCAGCGTGAGTCCAGCCGTGGCAAGCAGGGTGGTCGTACCCTGGAGATTCAGCGCCTGATCGGCCGCTCGCTGCGCGCGGCGGTTGACTTGAAGACGCTGGGTGAAAACACCCTGTATATCGACTGCGACGTCATTCAGGCCGATGGCGGCACCCGCACCGCCTCCATCACCGGCGCTTGTGTCGCGCTGGTCGACGCCCTGCGTGCCATGAAGCAGCGCGGTGCGCTGAAAAAGGTGCCCGAGGTGCAGATGATTGCGGCCATCTCGGTGGGTATCTATAAAGGCGTGCCCGTGCTGGATCTGGACTACCCTGAGGATTCGTCCGCCGATACCGACCTGAACGTCGTCATGACTGACAAGGGCGGCTTTATCGAGGTACAGGGCACGGCCGAGGCGGCGCCGTTCAGCGCCGACGACCTGAACGCCATGCTCGCGCTGGCACGTCAGGGCTGTGAGCAGCTGTTCAGCCTGCAGCAGGCGGCTTTGGCAGACTGAGATCGCGTCGGTAGGCAGTAACGCACAAGTCTGTTAAAACGGGCACTCTGTTCTTTACCGCACATGCAAGGAGTGCCCCATGACCGACCCCGTTGATCCCGCCGTAGAAGCCCCCGAGCCACCACCGGGCAAGCCCAGTTCGGAGGCGCGTCAGTGGGCGCTGATCGCCCACGTCTCTGCCTTGCTGGGCTGCGTGCTGCCGTTTGGCAACCTGATTGGCCCGCTGATTGTGTGGCAGCTGAAGAAGGACATGGACCCCTTTGTTGACGATCAGGGCAAGGAAGCGCTGAACTTCCAGATCACCGTTACCCTGATGCTGGTGGTCTGCGTGCTGCTGATGCTGGTGTTGATCGGCATTCTGCTGGCGTGGGTGGTTGGTATTGCGGCCCTGGTGCTGGTGATTATCGCCGCCATCAAGTCCAACGAAGGCACCGCCTACCGCTATCCGTTCTGCTGGCGCCTGATCAAGTAGACGAAAAAAAGCCCCTGCAACCAACGGCTGCGGGGGCTTTTTCTGTGGCTGATCCTGCCGGTGCGTTTGCACTCAGGCCGGTACGCCTAGACCATGTCCAGCTGTCAGATACTCAGCGTCCAGTCGTAATCAATGATGACCGGAGCGTGCTGGGAGAAGCGGACATTGCGCGGGATCTTCGCCTGCTTGACGAAGCGGCGCAGCCCGGGCGTCAGAAACTGGTAATCAAAGCGCAGGCCGAGGTTGAGGTTTTCAGCCTGCTCGCTGTTCGGCCACCAGCTGTACAGCTCGGACTCGCGCGTCACCTCGCGGGTCGCGTCGACATAGCCCATGGTGCCGAAGATTTCATCCATCCAGGCGCGTTCTGGTGCCATGAAACCGGGCTCGTTCTGGCAGTCGCGCCAGTTCTTTACATCCAGCTTGAGGTGGGCAACGTAGAGTGAGCCGCAGTAGATGAACTCGCGGCGCTTGCGCCGTTGCTTGTTCAGGTAGCCGGCAAAGTCGTCCATGAACTTGAATTTCTGGTTCAGGTCCGCGTCGCCGTCGCGGCCGGAGGGCAGTAGCAGGGAGCCGATGCTGACCTTGTCGAAGTCGGCCTGCATGAAGCGGCCGTAGCGGTCGGCGGTCTCGAAGCCCAATCCCATGATGATGGCTTTGGGCGCGGTGCGGGTGTAGATGGCGACACCGCCCTGGGAGGGCGTTTCGGCTTCAAAGCAATACTGCCAGTAGCCGTCCAGCCAGTAAGGATCCTGCTCGAGCTCGGGGGCGGTAACACGAATGTCCTGCAGGCAGATGACATCGGCGTCTTGGGTGCGCAGCCAGTCAAACAGACCCCGCTCGGCGGCGGCCTTCACTCCGTTGACATTGAGACTGATGATTCGCATGCGTGGCTCCCCAAAAAAGCAGGGTGTATGATACCCGACCTTTATGTAGTTTTGTTAATGATGAGGGTGCAGATGCACGAATATCAGCGGGAATTCATTCGTTTTGCCCTGGATCGCAACGTCCTGCGATTTGGCGAATTTACCCTCAAGTCGGGCCGTAAAAGCCCCTATTTTTTTAACGCTGGCCTGTTTAACGATGGCGGCTCGCTGAGTCGACTCGGACGTTTTTATGCCCAGGCACTGGTGCATAGCGATTTGCCCGACGTGGATGTCATCTTTGGCCCGGCCTACAAGGGCATCCCGCTGGCGGCGGTGACCGCTGTTGCCCTGGCTGACAGCTTTGACCGTGATCTGCCCTATTGTTTCAACCGCAAGGAAGCCAAGGACCATGGCGAGGGCGGGACGCTGGTTGGTGCGCCACTGGAAGGTCGTGTGCTGATCATCGACGATGTGATCACTGCCGGTACCGCCGTGCGCGAAGTCATGCAGATCATTCAGCAGGCAGGCGCGACCCCGGCTGCCGTGATGATCGCGCTGGACCGTCAGGAGCGCGGCCAGGGCGAGCTGTCGGCGATTCAGGAAGTCGAGCGGGACTTCGGTATTCCGGTGATCAGCATTGTCAGCCTGAATCAGGTGATGGCGTTCATCCAGGACGATGCCGAGCTGCAGCAGTACCTGCCGGCGGTCCAGGCCTATCGGGCCGAGTACGGTATCTGAGCCTTCCGTCTGCGCAGGCGACAGCTATAGTGGTTTTGATCAACGCTGCCAACGGGCGATATGCTGCCAACTGGCCATTAACCTGATACGGTTCACGTTGAACGCCTCGGGAACGGAAAGGAACCGCCTGCGATGCAATGGAAGATAACAAACGCTGCGCTGGCGTTGACCCTGCTGTGGTCGGCGCCGACGATGGCCGAGCTTTATCGCTATGTCGACGACAAGGGTGTCACCGTGCTCGATAGTCGGGTGCCGCCCAAGTTCATCAGTCGTGGTTACGAAGTGCTCGACGCCCATGGGCGAGTCAAGCTCGTTGTGCCGGCGGCGCCGACCGCTGCTGAACGGGAGGCGCGCCGCGCGGCGCTGGAAGAGCAGGCGCAGCGTGACGCTGCCGATGCCACGCTATTGCGCCTGTACAGCAGTGTTGCCGACCTGGATCGCGCGCAGCAGCGCCAGTTGCTGCAGATTGACAACCAGATCACCGCAGCCAAAACCAATATTTCCGAATTGCGCGATGAGCGCGAGACCTTGCAGTCGCGCGCTGCCGACCAGGAGCGCGCCGGCAAGACAGTCGATCAGTCGATTCTGGATCAGCTGGCTGCCGTGGATGCCGAGACGGCCCGCCTACAGCGGCTGATTCAGCGCCAGGAGGAGGAGACAGTCAAGGTTCGCGAGGACTTTGCCCGCAAGCGCGAGCGGCTGGAGTTTTTGCTGGGCGACGACTGAGCCGCAGCGCCGTCAGGCGGGCGGCTTGTCTTTTCAGCCCTGTATCGCCGGCGCTGCCTGCTCCGGCGCCAGACACTCAAACGCGCTCACGCTTTGTTTGAAACTGTCGGGAATGGGTGTTGGTCGACGGCTCGTCTGATCCGCATGCACGTAAACCACTTCACCGGTCAGCAGCAGCTCGTCAGCGCGGTAGATCGCCGCGACAAAGCGCATGCTGCTGTTGCCGAAGTAGGCCACGCGCAGATGTACATCCAGCAGGTCGTCGAACAGCGCCGGCGCCTTGTACTCCAGTACGGTCTTGGCGGCGAAAAACTCGCTGCCATCCAGCCCCTCACCCGGTTGTGCCCCTGCCGCCGCGCGCAATGCGCGGTAGTACTCGGTCACGCCGACGTCTACGTAGTTCAGGTAGTGACCGTTGAACACGATGCCTTGCGGGTCGGCCTCGGACCAGCGCACGCGCAGCGGCGTGCTGAAGCGGAAATCGCTCTTGAGCATCAGGCTTCGCGCACCTGGTTGGTGATCAGGGTGCCGACGCCGGTATCGGTGAACAGTTCGAGCAGCACCGCATTGGGTACCCGGCCGTCGACGATGATGGCGCTGCCGACGCCGCCCTGCACCGCATCCAGTGCGCAGCGAATCTTCGGCAGCATGCCGCCGTAGATGGTGCCGTCGGCAATCAGGGCATCGACCTGGGTGGTGCTCAGGCCGGTCAGTACCTTGCCTTCCTTGTCCATCAGGCCGGCGATGTTGGTCAGCAGCATCAGCTTCTCGGCGCCCAGCGCCTCGGCGACCTTGCCGGCAACCAGGTCGGCGTTGATGTTGTAGGAGGCGCCGTCGGTACCCACACCGATGGGTGCGATCACCGGGATGTAGTCATCGGAGACCAGGCGGTTGATCAGGTTGGCATTGACGCTGGAGACCTCGCCGACATGACCGATATCGATAATCTCGGGCTTGTCCATGCCGGGGGTGTGGCGACTGACCTTCAGCTTGCGTGCCTTGATCAGGCCTGCATCCTTGCCGGTCAGGCCGATGGCGCTGCCGCCGTGCTGGTTGATCAGGTTGACGATGTCCTTGTTGACCTGGCCGCCGAGTACCATCTCGACCACGTCCATGGTCTGGCTGTCGGTCACGCGCATGCCTTCAATAAACTGGCTTTCGATATTCAGACGCTTGAGCAGGTCGCCGATCTGCGGGCCGCCGCCGTGGACTACCACCGGGTTGATGCCGACGGTCTTCATCAGCACGATGTCGCGCGCGAAGCTGTTCTTCAGTTCATCGTTTTCCATGGCGTTTCCGCCGTACTTGATAACGATGGTCTTGCCGGTAAAGCGCTGGATGTAGGGCAGCGCTTCGGTCAGTACCCGGGAAACCTGGGCGGCGGCGTCGCGACTCAACATGATGCTCTGATGTCTCCTGCGGTGGTTCAGAATGTGGGTTTGAGGTCAGGCGCTACCGCCTGCAGGCGCTCGCGGAACAGGGTCTTGACCCGGTTCAGCTCCTCGCTGCTGTCCGCTTCAAAGCGCATCACCAGCACCGGTGTGGTGTTGGAGGCGCGGATCAGGCCCCAGCTGTGGGCAAAGTCTACACGTATACCGTCCAGGTTGGTGACCTGGCCTTCGCCCCAGTCGGCCTGCTCGGTGAGCGCGCGAATAATCTCGAATTTACGCTCCTCGCCGACCGTCAGGTTGATCTCCGGGGTACTGATGCCAGCGGGGTAGCGGGCCATCACGGCATCGGCGCTGTCGGGCTGCATGGACAACAGCTCCAGCAGGCGGCAGGCGCTGTAGAGGCCGTCGTCAAAACCGTACCAGCGCTCCTTGAAGAACAGGTGGCCGCTCATCTCTCCGCCGAGCAGGGCGCCGGTTTCCTTCATCTTGGCCTTGACCAGCGAATGGCCGGACTTCCACATCACCGGGCGTCCGCCGGCCTGGCTGATGATGCTGGGCAACTGGCGCGAGCATTTGACGTCAAAGACGATGTCGGCCCCTGGGTTGCGGGTAACGATGTCTTCGGCGAACAGCATCATCAGACGGTCGGGGTAGATCAGCTCGCCTTTGTCGGTGACAAAGCCCAGACGGTCGGCATCGCCGTCGAAGGCGACACCCAGGTCGGCGCCGCTGCGTTCGACCATCTCGATCAGGTCGGAGAGGTTCTCCGGCTTGCCCGGGTCCGGGTGATGGTTGGGGAACAGGCCGTCGACATCGCAGTACAGCGGAATCACTTCGCAGCCGATACCTTCGAGCAGACGTTCGGCAATGACGCCGCCAACCCCGTTGCCGCAATCGACGACCACCTTGAGTGGGCGGGCAATGACCACGTCGTCGACGATCTGCTGCAGGTAGCTGTCCAGCACCTCCAGCTGGTCGCGGCTGCCATTGCCGACGCGCAGGTTGTTCTGCTGCAGGCGCTGGTGCAGGGCGCTGATCTGATCGCCCGAGAGGGTCTGGCCGGCGACCACGATTTTCAGGCCATTGTAGGCCGGGGGGTTGTGGCTGCCGGTGATCATCACGCCGGAGGTGGCTCCGCTGGTGTGGGTGGCAAAGTACAGCACCGGGGTCGGCACCATGCCGATATCGCTCACCTGGCAGCCGCTGTCCATCAACCCTTGGATCAGCTGTTCACTGAGCGCCGGACCGGACAGGCGGCCGTCACGGGCGACCAGCACGCGCGCTTCTCCGGCGTCCAGCGAGGCACTGCCAATCGCGCGGCCAAGCCAATACACGCCTTCCTCGGTCAGGCTTTTGCCGACTACGCCGCGGATATCGTAGGCGCGGAAAATTTCTGCCGGCAGGGCCGGGATGGCCTGGGCGCTGTTCGCCTGTCCGTCGCCATCCTGCATTGCGAAGGGGTCGTCTTCGTCGAGAATGTCGATATCCAGGACTTCGTTGGGCTGAAAGATGGGGTTGCTCAGCTCGTTGTCGAGCGGTTGCGCCGGCTTGGCAGCGACGGGTTTGGTGGCGTCTTCGCGCGGGCTATTGGCGCCGACCGTCTGGCCGCTGCGTTTGACCAGCTGCATGATGTTCTGCGCGGGTGCTTCCAATGGGCCCAGTGTCAGGCCGCCAGCCTTGTGGCCCAGGGTGAGCTGGGTCAGGGTGTTGGCGTCGGCACGCACTGCCGCGGTCCAGCCGCGCTGCAGCAGCAGCAGCGCAAACAGGCCGCCCAGCAGGGCCAGTAGGGCACTGGCCACCAGCAGCAGGAGGTTCGGTGTCACGCTGGAAAGCCCGTGCCCGGGTTGAAAGTCGATGTGCCAGGCGGGATTGTCGGTCGCCAGTCGAATGCTGTCGCCGCGGCCCTCGCCCTGGTCAAACAGCACTTGTTCAGGGCCGCCTGGAAACTGCTGAATCAGACGCACGCGGCCATCACCGTCGGCCAGCGCGGGCAAACTGCCGAGCATCCGCGACAGCTGCATGACGGCGGTCAGGGTGCCATTGGCCGGCGCGTTGGGGGAGGCGCGCAGCGGCTTGACGCCGTACAGCAACCATTGGTCGCCAATCTGGTGGGCTTCGACCGGAACGGGCAGGTCCCGCTCGGCACGGCGAATCATGTCCAGCGCAGCGAAGTTGAGCGGTGCTGCGCCACTTTCAATGCGTTCTGCCTGGCCGGGAGCGTGGGTATAGATGCCCAGGGTGTCGGCCTGGTGATAGCTGAGCAGGCGGTCCAGGGTGGGGCTGCCGCCCTGGCTCAGGGCGACCTGCAGCTGCGGGTTGGCAGCGATGCGGGTAAGGTCGCGATCCAGTTGCGCCATGCCCTGATTCAGGCCGCTGACCTGCTGGCTGGCGTAGCCCTTGACCAGTGCCTGGTTGAGGCTGCTGGCGTAGCCGCTCATGGCGACCCAGAGCACAGCGGCGGCTGCGGCAATGCCGGCCATGGCCAGGCCGACCGGCAGGTTGACGCTGGGCAGCCCGGCGGGCTTGCTGGTGGTGGATGCTTTTCGGCTGAGTTTCATCTTCTTATTTGCCTCCCTGCGAACATGATCGGGTACGCCGGTCAGTGAGTCCCTGTGTGGCCAAACCCACCGGCGCCGCGCTGGCTGTCGTCAAACTCCTCGACAATCTGCAGTTGAGCCTGCAAGACCGGGACCAGAACCAGCTGTGCGATGCGCTCGCCCGGGTTGATGGTAAAGGCGCTGTTGCTGCGGTTCCAGCAGGAGACCATCAACTGGCCCTGATAGTCGGAATCGATCAGCCCGACCAGATTGCCCAGCACGATGCCGTGCTTGTGGCCCATACCTGAACGCGGCAGGATCATCGCCGCCAGTCCGGGATCGGCAATATGAATGGCCAGCCCGGTGGGCAGCAGCTCGGTCTGGCCCGGTGCCAGGGTCAGCGGGGCCTCCAGCATGGCGCGCAGGTCGAGCCCGGCGGAGCCTTCGGTGGCGTAGCTCGGCAGTGGCCATTCGTGGCCCAGGCGGGCATCCAGTACTTTTGCTTGCAGCGCGTGCATCAGGAGTCCTTAGTCGTTCAGTTGCCCGGCGAGCCGGGCGATGATTTGGCGGGCCAGTTTCTGCTTGCTGGCCTGCGGCAGGCTGTAGCGTTCCAGCTGGCGGTCAATCAGGGTGACGGCGTTGTCGTCACTATTAAAGCCGATCCCGCTCTGGCTGACATCATTGGCGATGATCAGGTCCAGCTTTTTACGCTGCAGCTTGTCGGCAGCATAGCTGAGCACGTCGTGGGTTTCGGCAGCAAAGCCGACGCAGCAGGCCGGACGCTGGCTGTGGTCTGCCAGGGTGGCGAGGATGTCCGGGTTGCGCACCAGCGTCAGCGTCAGGCCGTCTTCATTGGTGGCGTCCTTCTTCATCTTCTGCTCGGCTGCGCTTGCCGGGCGGTAGTCGGCTACCGCGGCGGAGGCGATGAAGACATCGGCCGGCAGCGCGGCCAGGCAGGCGTCGAGCATGTCCTGCGCGCTGATCACGTCTACACGCTGCACGTGGGCAGGGGTGGGCAGGTTGACCGGCCCGGCCACCAGGGTAACGCGTGCGCCGGCTTCGGCGGCCGCCTCGGCCAGGGCAAAGCCCATCTTGCCGGAGCTGTGGTTGGAGATGTAACGCACTGGGTCGATGGCTTCGCGGGTCGGTCCGGCGTTGATCAACACATGACGCCCGCTCAGCAGTCCGCGCTCGAAGCACTCGCTGGCGCGGGCGGCGATATCGGTCGGCTCCAGCATGCGGCCGGGGCCGACGTCGCCGCAGGCCTGGCCGCCGTCACCGGGGCCAAACACCTTCACGCCGCGCGCCAGTAGCTGAGTCAGGTTGTGCTGGGTGGCGGCGTCGCGCCACATCGCCTGGTTCATGGCCGGCGCGATGGCGATGGGGGCGTCGGTGGCCAGCACCAGGGTGGTCAGCAGGTCGTCGCCGCGGCCCTGGGCCAGGCGGGCCATCAGGTCGGCGGTGGCCGGTGCAATCAGCACCAGGTCGGCCCAGCGTGCCAGTTCAATATGGCCCATCGCTGCCTCTGCTTCCGGGTCCAGCAGGTCGCCGTGCACGGGGTGCCCGGACAGCGCCTGCAGGGTCAGCGGCGTGATGAATTCGCGCGCGGCATTGGTCATGACCACCCGTACCTCGGCGCCGGCATCGCGCAGGCGGCGAATCAGCTCGGCGCTTTTATAGGCGGCGATGCCGCCACTGACGCCTAGCACCACCTGCTTGTTGAATAACGACTGCATTGTGAACTCGCCCTCATGCTGCGCGTGGTGCCGTTGGAGGCCCCGCGAAATGCCCGCTACGATAGCACAGCCGCCATGTGTGGCGCTGCGCAGCACGGTGCTGTTGCACGACAGGGAGAGTCCATGCCGATTACCGATTGGCCGGTCAGTGAACGACCGCGAGAGAAGTTGCTGAGTCAGGGAGCGCCGGCCCTGTCTGACGCCGAGCTGTTGGCGATTTTTCTGCGTACCGGTCTGCCCGGCTGCAGTGCGGTGGACCTGGCGCGTCAGCTGTTGACCCGTTTTGGCAGTCTGCGCGCGTTGTTACAGGCCGATTTGCGTCAGTTCTCCGCCCATCCCGGGCTTGGGCCTGCCAAGTACGCACAGCTGCAGGCGGTGCTGGAAATGGGCCGGCGGCATCTGTTCGAGGATCTCAAGCGCGGCGATGCACTGACCTCGCCGGGTGCGGTGCGGGCCTTTTTGCGCAGCCAGCTGGCCGCGTTGCCCCATGAGGTATTTGCCTGCCTGTTTCTGGATAACCAGCATCGGGTAATTGCCTTTGAGGAATTGTTTCGTGGCACGATCGACAGCGCCAGCGTCTACCCGCGTGAAGTGCTCAAGCGGGCGTTGGCACACAATGCGGCGGCCTTGATCCTGACCCATAACCATCCGTCGGGTGTGGCCGAGCCGAGCCAGGCAGACCTGCAGCTGACCCGGCGCCTGCGCGAGAGTCTGGCGCTGCTGGATATTCGGGTGCTCGACCATCTGGTGATCGGCGATGGCGACCCGGTTTCCATGGCCGAGCGCGGGTTGCTGTGATGACATTGCGTAGGAAAAGTCGTTGCCTGTGTTGACGCTTTTTGGTATAAAGCTCCGCTCTTCTCGGGGCTGCGCCTGTTATGCATGTTTTTCAGGCGGGTTAAATCCGCTCGCCCCGGCTGGACAACAGATTCTTTTATGGCTTCCAACCAGTTCGGGTTGGGCAAGTGGTTGGAGAGGGTTAACCATGTCTCGAGTATGTCAGGTGACCGGCAAGGGCCCGGTTACTGGGAACAACGTTTCCCACGCTAACAACAAAACCAAGCGTCGTTTTCTGCCTAACCTGCAGTACCATCGTTTTTGGGTTGAGTCGGAAAAGCGTTTCGTTCGTCTGCGCACTTCCGCCAAGGGCATGCGCATCATCGACAAGCGCGGCATTGATGCCGTGCTGACTGAAATCCGCGCCCGCGGCGAAAAAGTCTAAGGAGCATCATCATGCGTGAATTGATTCGATTGGTGTCTTCTGCCGGTACTGGTCACTTCTACACTACCGACAAGAACAAGCGCACCACTCCCGACAAGATCGAAATCAAGAAATTCGATCCGGTCGTGCGTAAGCACGTGACCTACAAGGAAGCCAAGATCAAATAAGATCTTTGCTTGCTGACAAAAAACCCGCTCTCGAGCGGGTTTTTTGTTGCCTGTAATTTAGGATCCAGTAGCTCCCAGGCTCAGGGCTCCCCGCCGATAGCGAAATTCGGCAGGCTGTCGACCGGTTGGGCAAACTCGAAGGGGATGGAGACGGTCTGCAGGCCAACGTTCTTCTGCACCACAAAGTGCAGGTGCGGACCGGTGCTGTTGCCGGTGTTGCCCGACAGGGCCAGCAACTGTCCTGGGTTGATGCGCTCCCCTTCGCGGACCTGCACCGAGCCGCGTTTGAGGTGCAGGTAGACACTCATGGTGCCGTCGTCGTGCAGCAGGCGTACAAAGTTGCCTGACGGGTTGGTGCCGCGGCCGCTTTGATTGTTCTCGATCTTCACTACCTGACCGGCGCGCGCCGCGACGATGGGTGTGCCCTCCGGCATCGCGATGTCGATCGCATAGCGGCCCTTGGGCCCGCTGTGGCTGTAGCGGCCACCGGGTCCCTGGGTCATGCGGAACGGGCCGCCGCGCCAGGGCAGCGGATAGTGGGTCAGGGTCTGTTCGGCTCGGGGGTCGCCCAGAGCGTGCTCCAGCCGGTAGTCGTAACTTGGTGCGCCGTCGGCGGTCGGTTGCAGGGTGACCAGGCGAATCTGTTGGCGTGGCGGCAGTACCCACTCGATGGGGGCAGCCGGCACCCCAAGCACATTCTGGGCGTTGCTGATGGTCAGGCGAATCTCCACCGGCGCGTACAGGTCGTTGTGCACGATCAGCGTCTCGCCTCCGGCGTGGCGCTTCTTGGTGACGTACACCTCGCGGTCGACGTTCTCGACCATGGCATCGCGGAACACGATGACCTGGGCACCTTCGACCCGTTGGTCGGTATAGGTGGTGACACCGTTGGCGTCGGTGTACTTGTATATGTTGCCGGCCAGCACCAGGGGGCTGGCCAGCAAGAGGGTTGGCAGTAAGGCACGCATCCGCTGCTACCTTTGTTGTGATTGGTGCTGTCTGGCGAGTCTAGCGCTGAATGCGGGTCGTGGCGACCCGCGTTTGTCAGCTGGCCGGGCGCAGCGAGTAGGTGCGCAGCGAGTCGGCAAACTCCTGCAGCGTCTTGATGCCGCTTTCTTCGGCCTGGTTGCACCAGTCCTTCAGAGCCTGCAGCATCTCGTGGCTGTTGGCGCTGGTGCGCCCCCAGATCTGCTGCAGCGCCAGGCGCTTCTCGTAGATCACCTTGAGTGCCTGGCTGTGTTCCAGCATGGTCTGGATGCGCGCCTGGTGGCGGTCGTCCAGCAGGCTGGTTTCGCGGCTGAGCAGGCGCTTGGCACGGCGGAACAGGTGGCGAACCGACTCATCCATGCGCGCCAGCTCGCTGCGCACCGCGGGCTTGATGACCAGCTTGCGATACTGGGCCATGATCTGGAAGCGGTTGTTGAGAATCGCCATGGCGGTGTCCATATCGAGTGTCTGCTTGCCCTCGACGCGGTGGGCAATCGGCGCGGTGCGGCGCACCTCGGCCAGACCGACCAGGCTGAACAGGCGAATCCACAGCCAGCCCATGTCGAACTCCCACTTCTTCACCGACAGCTTGGCGGAGTTGGGGTAGGTGTGATGATTGTTGTGCAGCTCTTCGCCACCAATCAGGATGCCCCAGGGCAGGATATTGGTGGCCGCGTCGCGGCACTCGAAGTTGCGGTAGCCCAGCGCATGGCCCAAACCGTTGATGACACCGGCGGCGAGCACCGGGATCCACATCATCTGAACCGCCCAGACGGTGATGCCAAGCACGCCGAATAGTGCCAGGTCGATCAGTGCCATCAGGGTCACGCCAGCGATCGGGAAGCGGCTGTAGAGATTGCGCTCGATCCAGTCATCAGGGCAGTTCTTGCCGTAGATGCGCAGCGTCTCCTCGTTCTTGGCCTCTTCCATGTAGAGTTCTGCGCCTTTGCGCAGCACCGTGCCGAGGCCCTTGTGAACCGGGCTGTGAGGGTCGTCGGGGGTTTCGCACTTGGCGTGGTGCTTGCGGTGGATAGCGGTCCACTCGCGGGTGTTCATGCTGGTGGTGAGCCACAACCAGAAGCGGAAAAAGTGCTTGAGCGCCGGGTGCAGCTCAAGAGAGCGATGCGCTGAGTAGCGGTGCAGGTAGACTGTGACGCTGACGATGGTAACGTGCGTCAGGACAAGCGTGATTGCAATCAGTTGCCACACAGACAGATCAAGTAAGCCGTTGTACCACATAAAGCCAGATTACCTCGTTAGAATACGCAGGCATCAGGCCTGCGTCGGGCCGATTATGGACCAACAGATGTACGATGAACATGACCGCGGGTCGCCCCGACCCGGCTGCTTTAGTTACCGAATGTTGATTGCCCGCTGCGGAAGGCTGGCATGACCTCCACCGCGCGTGCCTGGGTCGTCACCCTGTCTTACCTGCTGGTTGCGACCCTGTGGGTGCTGTTCAGCGACGCCTTGCTGCTGATGTTGGAGCTTGAAGACCAGCAGCGTCTGCAGACGCTGAAAGGCATTGGTTTTGTGCTGGTTACCGGCGCCTTGCTGTTCTTTTTCGTCCGTTACCACCTGCGCCGTCGTCGACAGCAGGAGGAGGCGCTGCGCCTTGAGCGCGAGCGCTTTGACTTGGCGCTCAGTGGCGGAAACGACGGTATCTGGGATTGGGATATCGACAACCAGAGCCTGTACCTGTCGCCGCGCAGCTGCGACATACTCGGCCTGCCAACCGGTAGCTCACCGCTGGGCGACTGGCAGCATCTGCTGGCGTCAGAAGATCGCGCTACGGTGCATGCCGCTCTGGTCCAGCACCTGCGCGGCGCGACTGAGCGGTTGGATGTCACCTATCGCCTGGCCCGCTCCGTCCATGGAGTCAGTTGGGTGCATGCCGGAGGCCGCGCTCTGCGCGACGTCGATGGCCGCGCCACACGACTGGTTGGCGTGCTGCGCGATGTCAGCGAGCAGATTGCCGGAGAGGCGCGATTGCGTCAGGCCGGCGTGATGTTCGACTGCACCAGCGAGGGCATGCTGATCTGTGACGCCGGGCAGAACATCGTCGACGTCAACAACGCGTTCTGCAAGATTACCGGCTACCGTGCCGAGGAAGTGATCGGGCGCCAGCCGAGCCTGTTGGCGTCCGGCCGTCACGACAGCGACTTTTACCGCCAGATGTGGCAGCAATTGATGTGCTGTGGCCGTTGGTCCGGGGAGATCTGGAATCGGCGCAAGAATGGCGAAATCTATCCGCAGTGGCAGAACATTATCGCGGTGCGTGACCAGCGCGGTGAGCTTAGCCATTTTGTCGCCGTGTTTGCCGACATGAGCACGCTCAAGCGCACCCAGGAAGAAATTGACTATCTGGCCCATCACGACCCGTTGACCAAGCTGCCCAATCGTCTGCTACTCACCGAACGCCTGAACACCGCGATGGCGCGTACCCGTCGCCAGGAGAGCGAGCTGGCGCTGTTGTTTATCGATCTGGATCGCTTCAAGGGCGTCAACGACAGTCTGGGACACAACGCCGGTGACCAATTGCTGCAGCTGGTGGCCCAGCGCATTCTGCAGGTGTGCGATGACAGCGATACCCTGGCACGTTTGAGCAGCGATGAATTCGCCCTGTTGCTGGAGCGTCCGCTGGGGGTTGAACAGTTGGGCAAGCTGGCAGAACACATTCTGCAGCTGCTGCAGACCCCCTTTGACCTGGTGGGGCACCTGGTGCACATGAGTGCCAGCGTTGGTCTGGCGATGTTCCCCACAGACGCTGCTGACGGGGCTGAACTGCTCAAGAATGCCGACTCGGCGATGTCGGTGGCGAAACAACGCGGACCCAACAGCTACGCCTTTTATACCCAGGACCTGACCGAGCAGGCGCGACGTCGGCTGGCTCTGGAAACCGACCTGCACGAAGCCATTCAGCGTGGCCAGCTGTGCGTGCACTATCAGTTGCAAAAAGCCCTGGACAGTGGCCGCTGGGTCAGTGTCGAGGCGCTGGTGCGCTGGCAGCACCCGGTGCGTGGGCTGGTTTCCCCCGGAGAGTTCCTGTCAGTGGCGCGCCAGACTGGCCTGATCGCCGACATTGACGAGTACGTGCTGGATGAAGCCTGTCGCCAGCTGCGCAGCTGGCGGGATGGTGGTTACGATCTTCGCTCGGTGGCGGTCAACATGTCCGGGTTCTGGATGGAGCGGGGGGACATCGCCGCGCGCGTCCAGCACGCGCTGGAGCGCTACGGGTTGCCGCCCGAGTGCCTGGAGCTGGAGGTTACCGAGGATGAAATGATGGACTTCGGTGAGCAGGGCGTGGCGTTGCTGGACCACCTGGCGGCACTGGGTGTGGGCTTGGCTATTGATGATTTCGGCACTGGGCATTCGTCATTGCTGCGGCTCAAGCGTATGCCGGTGCACAAGCTGAAGATCGATCGCGGGTTTGTGGTGGATCTGCCGTGCAGCGACAGCGACAGCGCCATGGCCCGCGCGATTATCGCGTTGGGCAAGAGCCTGCAGCTGAAGGTGATTGCCGAGGGCGTGGAAACCGCTGCCCAGGAAGCGCTGCTGCACGAGCTGGGCTGCGATCTGGGCCAGGGGTATCTGTACAACCGGCCGATGCCGGCGGCGGAGCTGGAGACCATGCTGCAGCAGACTCGGCACCTCGCCGATTGATTGGCAGCGGCTTGAGCGCCTCGCTGTGTGGGCGCTCAAGCTGTCATCGGCGCCGGTCGCGGGTTACAGGAAGATCCACAGCAGCAGCGCACCCAGCACAATGCGGTACACCACGAAGGGCTGCATGCCGATGCGCTTGATGAAGGCCAGAAAGTAGTGGATGCACAGGTAGGCGCTGATGCCGGAGAGCACCACGCCGGCAGCCATCTGCAGCCAGTCCACGGCGACCTGGCTCTTGATCAGCTCGATGGTTTCCAGGCCGCAGGCCAGCACGATCACCGGGATCGACAACAGGAACGAGAAACGCGCCGAGGCTTCCCGGCTCAGGCCCAGCATCAGTGCCGCCGTCATGGTGATGCCCGAGCGCGAGGTGCCCGGAAACAACGCCAGTGCCTGCGCACAGCCAATGAACAGCACATCCTTCCAGTTCATCTGATATTCACTGCGGCTACCGCGAAAGCGCCAGTCCGCCCAGCCCAGCAGCAGACCAAAGCCAATCAGTCCGATCGACAGGTAGACGGGAGAGCGCAGCACCGTCTCCACGGTATCTTTCAGCAGCAGGCCAGCGAGGCCGACCGGAATGGTGCCCAGAATAACCGCCCAGGCCAGCTTGGCGTCGGCGTCCAGCTGGCGTGTATGCAGCGAGCGGGTCCAGCTCTGCAACATGTTGAGAATGTCGCTGCGGAAGTAGATCAGCACCGCTGACAGACTGCCCAGGTGCAGGGCGACGTCAAAGGCCAGGCCCTGGTCCGGCCAGTCGGTCAGGACCGGGACCAGAATCAGGTGGGCGGAACTGGAAACGGGAAGAAATTCGGTGATGCCCTGAACAATTGCCAGGATGACGACCTGCAGCCAATCCATGTTGACGCTGTTCTCCGTGAGTTGAAGGTGGCCGGGCGCGCTGGCGCGGCGGCTGAAAAAAGACGCGCAAGTAAAGCACGCCGACGGCCTGGACGCGACCCCCTGGGGCGGCCTTTGGCGCCTCTGTTTCTGATTATGCGGACACAACACGCTCATTGATCCACCGTTGCCGCGATGGTTCCGTGTTCACATTGCGTGGCATTGTCGAACAATCACAACAACAAACAGGAGAGGCGCATGCGCTGGACACATCGGCCGGAGGGCTCGAACTGGGGTGACTTTGGTGCTGACGACGAACTGGGGCGGCTCAATTTGCTGACCGCCGACAAGGTGCTGCAGGGCGTGGCCGAGGTGCGCGAGGGGCGCAGTTTCTGTCTCAGCCTACCGCTCGACTACCCCGGCGGCAATGCGCTTAACCGCCTGCGTCATCCGCCCCGGCGCTTTACCTCCGGGCGTGCCGACAAGCTCAACTACAACTTTGAACTGCAGCGTCTGAATCCGGACTTTACCGACGTGGTCAGTGACGATGCGGTGTTGCTGTATACCCAGTACTCGACCCAGTGGGATGCGCTGTCGCACGTCGGGGCGCTGTTTGATGCGGACGGCGATGGTGTGCCCGAGCCGCTGTATTACAACGGCTGGAAGGCCGGGGAGCACATCTGTGGCCCGGCCGGCCACGAAGACGCGCTGGAGGGCGTCAACGCCGCGCGGCTGGGTATCGAGAAGATGGCCGAGACGGCGGTCAGCGGCCGCGCGGTGCTGATTGATCTGGCGCGCCACTGCGGTCGCGAGCGGGTACTGGTGGATTACGCGCGTCTGCAGCAGATCATGCAGGCCGACGGGGTGGTGGTGGAGCCCGGCGACATGGTTTGCCTGTATACCGGGTTTGCTGACGTCATTCTGGAGATGGCGCGCGAGCCCGATGCGCAACGCCTGGCAACGAGCTGCGCGGTGCTCGACGGGCGCGATCCGGCACTGTTGCAGTGGATTACCGAGTCAGGCCTGAGTGTGCTGATTGCCGACAATTACGCGGTCGAAGCGTATCCCGCGCGGGCGGGCGATGGCTGCTGTGCTGCGCTGCCGCTGCATGAGCACTGCCTGTTCAAGCTGGGTATTCACCTGGGCGAACTCTGGTACCTGACCGAGCTGGCGCAGCAGCTCCGCAGCAGCGGGCGCAACCGCTTTCTGCTGACCGCACCGCCGCTGCGGTTGCCGGGTGCGGTGGGCTCGCCGGTATCGCCTGTTGCACTGATCTAGGGCGAGTTGTCGGCGGGTCGAGTGGGCCTACCGTCGTGCAGCCCGCAAAACTCGACCATTTGGACAAGGTGGTAACCTTTTTGGTGCATTTGTACCGAGGTGCATCTTGGTGTGATCTATGTTGGTGCGCGATTGTTGCCCCCCTCCTGCTAAGGGGGGCGATGCAGCGATATGGCGGGTTGCCACTATGGCTGGTGCGCTTCTTGCAGAACTCAGGATCCGACTGACTCTGCGAGGCTGCCACCGTGACTCTTCGAAGCGATCAAATGAATCTGTCTGCAGCCGAGCGTCGCTGGCTGCCGTGGTTTGGTCCCAGCGGCAAGCTGGCCATGGGCTGGGCTTGCCGGGTCAACCAGAACCGCTATGCGCAGCTGGAATCGATCTTCAACAGCTTCGCCGCCACGCGGGTGCGGTTGCTGCAGCAATGGTGCGAAAACCAGTGGAGTGGCCTGCTGAGTGTTGCCCAGCAACTCGGTGAAGACCTGACGCAGCTGGATCAGGCGACGCTGTTGAAGCTGCGCAACAAGCTGCCCGACGCATCCGAGCTGTTTGTGCTCGATAGCACCGGTGTGCCGCTGTGCAGCAGCGCCGGTGAGCTGGCCGGTCTGCAGCCGGATGCCCAGGCGATCCGGGCCGGCCTGCAGCATCGCTTTCTCCACGGCCCCTTCGTTGATTCGCGTACCCGCCAGCTGGGGCCGTCCACCTCCAGCTTCCATGATGCGGTCACGCTGATGTTTTACCAGCCGCTGAGCAGCGCCGCCGGGGAGCCTCTCGGCTGTCTGTGCGCCCGGATACCCAACGACGTGCTGGGTGACTTGATTCAGCGCGAAGCCGGGCACATCTACCAGGAGTCCGGCGACAACTACATCTTCATGGTCGAGTCGCGCTTCAACCCGAGCATCGAGCCGGGCCGTGCGCTGTCCCGCTCGCGCTTCGAAGACAGTACCTTCAGTCACGGCGACAACCTGAAAAGCGGCATCAAGACGGCCTGGGGCACGGTCAGCGTACGAGAGCACACCGAGTTTGAGGTGCGCTTTACCGACCCGGCCACCGGTGAGCTGCATCCCGGGGTGCGTGAAACCATTCGCCACGGCGAAAACCTCTATGTGAAATACCCGGGATACTCCGACTACCGGCATATCCCGGTTATCGGCAAGGGCGTGACCTTCAGTCTGCCGGGCTCACCCGACCGCTGGGGCATGATGTGCGAGGCCGATCTGGAAGAGGTGTACCGTTATCGCTCGCTCAGCTTTTCGCTGATGACCCAGTTCTGGGTATTGGCGCTGCTGGTGTTTGGCGCTCAGCTGGGCTTTGCCTGGCTGGGCTTGCAAGGGTGGACAATGCATCTGGCGCACCTGGCGGTGCTGCTGGGCGCGGGCCTGTGGTTTCGCTTCGCCGCGACCCGCAAGCTCGCTCGCCGGCTGGGGCGCATGACGGAAATCATCCGCAATATCGCCGAGGGCGAGGGCAACCTCAGCCAGCGTATGGACACCACGCGTCTGGTTGCCGATGAGACCGGTGAGCTGGGACGCTGGATCAACAGCTTTATCGACAATCTCGATACCATCGTGGGCCGGGTTAAACAGGCCAGTCGACACGCGCTGCAGAACAGCGAGCAGATGCTGGGGCGCAATCAGCAGGCCAGTGACACCGCCGAGGAAGTGACCACCAATATTCAACAGATGCTCAGCATGATCGAAGCGCAGCTGCAGACGGTGACGGCCGCGGCGGAAACCGCTGCGCAGATGAAGGCCAACATGGCCAGCGTGGTCGATGCGGCGCGAGAGCGCCTGGATACCGTAAGCAGCGGAACGCGCAAGATACGCAACATTGTGGAAAGCTCCGCAGCCAGCGTTCAGGAACTCGACAAGCGCACCGGTGACATCGTCGGCATGGTCTCGCTGATTACCGACATCACCAGTCAGACCAACCTGCTGGCGCTTAACGCCGCCATCGAGGCCGCGCGGGCCGGTGAGCATGGTCGTGGCTTTGCCGTGGTGGCTGATGAGGTGCGGGCACTGGCCTCACGCACGGCGAAAGCCGCAGAGGAGATCAGTCAGGGCATTACCACCATTCGTGATGCCACCCGGGAGACGGTGGTGGTGATGGAGCGGGGCGTGGCGGATGTTGACCATCAGCTGCAGCAAGCCGCCAGTGCGTCGGACGACAATGACATGCTGCACAAGACGGTGGAGGAGCTGTTCGAGGTGATCTCGGTGATGGACACCAACAGCAAGGAACACGGTCGTCAGGCCGGCCATGTAGCGGTGGCCACCCAGTCCATGAGCCAGGTGATCATCGCGCTGCGCGCCAGCTCCGGGCAGGTCAAGGAAACCGCATCACGGCTGCATCAGTTGTCGGATACGTTTCAGGTTAGTGCGGACCGCTGACTCGGCTGTTGGCCGAGTCAGCGGTCCGCAGCTGGAAGCTAGCGGCTGGAAGCTGGAAGGTGTAGATCGGTGGGGTGCTGGGGATCTGCGTCCCGGGACAGCTTGTGGGGCGCTCTTGTTAGATGGTTTTGGCTGGAGGCCAGAGGCTGAAGGCTGGAAGTTTTGGCTCCGAGTAGACGGCAAGCCGCTCGGCAAAGGTCCTTCCCATAGCCCAGCCACTCACTGAGAATTATGGCTTCTAGCTTCTAGCTTCTAGCTTCTAGCTTCTAGCTTCCAGCCAACCCTCAACCCTTTCCCCAAAAACAAAACCCCCAACGCTTGCGCGTCAGGGGTTTGTTTAAACCGAAAAAACCAGCCACTCACGCGGCGGTGGTCTTCCAGCTTTCAGCTTCTAGCTTCCAGCCGCCGGCCCAAGGGCCGGTTTAGAGCTTACCTTCCAGCTCCGGTACCGCCTCGAACAGGTCGGCTACCAGGCCGTAATCGGCCACCTGGAAGATCGGCGCTTCTTCGTCCTTGTTGATCGCAACGATCACTTTGGAGTCTTTCATACCAGCCAAGTGCTGGATGGCGCCGGAGATGCCGACT